>Ga0116231_10013485_pt1 | contig 11463 bp, 5 predicted proteins | sample S1TSphgellanicum_2_FD_89695 | JGI IMG/M metagenome (GOLD analysis project Ga0116231, IMG submission 89695) | Host-associated microbial communities from peat moss isolated from Minnesota, USA - S1T2_Fd - Sphagnum magellanicum MG | ecosystem: Host-associated > Plants > Peat moss > Unclassified...
CTAATTTCATTGCAAAGTATAAGTACATCTTTTTAATTTAAAAAAAGATCTCAGAAGTATAGCAATGACATTCTTCAACCACAAACTACCAATCATTTCAACTGGACTCATGTGAACATTGATAAGTGGTGACAAAACATCTCCTGCAACATTTTAGATTAGTTTCACATTAAGTACATATCTCTCAATATTTGCATCATGTATCTTTGAGCTGATTGGGGTCCAGTAATTCCTTGATTGAAGACTTTAGGTGAGATTCCTCTACTCAGAAGGGTTTGGGCTTGTTTGTACACACAGTACATGTTCAATTAAGGTACTTTGTAGCATACTCCTTGTAGGGTAAATAGATGAAAAAGGTTCTGAAACTAAAATTGGTGGCCAATTCCAGTTTCCACTGGGGGCAGCATACACCTACACAACGCATTCATGAAGTTCACACCTTTGCCAAAATTGCCTTCAGTTTCTGTAGGCTCAGTCCTTTCCATATCCGTATGCTGGGTCTCAAAGTGCAAGTACTGCATCATGGCCTGTAGCAGGAGGGACACCTTCAACATGCATGTTGAAACAGTAAGGCTAATGGTACGCCTTTCAATGAGGTCCTTGGTCTGTAACCTGATGGTGCAACACTTGGTGCAATCGTTAACACCATGCAAAACAAGTGGGATCTCATGTTAATCAAAATGAGAGTAAGTACCACAAGCAAGCTTTGCATAATTCTATGCCTTCCATTCCTCTCTGAGGTCCCCGGGAGGTCTGACCCCATTATTGACCTTACTGGAACCAGCCAGGCCTAGTGCAAAGAAATGATTCTCTCAGAATTGCAAACCCAGTTTCTGAGGAGACTTGCTATAATTTCTTAGTTCGCCTGGAAAAATTTGTCACATGATTTTAAAACTTCATTTCTTCATACTCCTTATGATTCTGTTATTTACTTCATTCTGTTATTTTCCTTGGAGACTGCTCTTGACTGAAGGGGTTCTTGGTAAGCTATTTTGGATTGCAAGATTTGCTGGTCCAACCTTCAAGTTGACAATGAGATTTGCTGGGCAATGCCTTAGTTTGTGCCTAGTTTGCTGTATTTTTCAAGCACAAAAGACTTGTGAACACTTGTGCAGATAGATCATTTTTTTGTTTTTGTGAAGCATGCACTAGTCTTTCTTATAGTGGAAGCAATGTTGCTTTTCTTTTGTCAAAATATATCCAGAAGAAGATTGAGTTTGCACTCACTATGAGAACCAAAGAATGAGGCAGTTAGTCAAGAAGATGACATGGGTGCAACAGCAAAGGAAAAACGAAGAAAACAACTGTGCCATCAACAAATGGTATTAGCTAGAATTCAATCCCTTCATGCTAGTGGACAACGAGTCACTCCAGGTCTGTAGTTTCTCTTAATATTTTCCTACTGAGCTTATCTGGAGTTTTATTTCTTTAGCAAAGACCTGATCAGAGGCACTGGTAAATCCAGTGACGGATTAGCATGTATTGAAGGAACAGAACACGAGTCTCTATTTGGAATGTGTTCCAACATGAAGGTTTTTACAGGTTATCTTCACTTATGACCCCAGCTGTAGGTTGCTTGCATTCTTCTTTGGAGGGCGTCAAGACCTTTGTGTGCATTAGAGGCTGTCTGACATCAATCCCTGAGTCCCCCATCTCTGTTAACATTTCTTGGGGCTTGTGTCCCTCAACAGGCTGCTACAGCCAAAGAATCACCAATTGATGTTATGGCAGGCCTGCGGCACATGAAGGACAATTTCAAAGGACATTGAAGCATCTCATCTTATTGAAAGGAACCTGAGGTTGTGCTTTTGCAGAAATGTTTTTGAAATGCAAAGTGCTTCTGGATTTTCTTGTCCAACCAGCCACTGTTCTTAAGTTATGCATCCTTCAGATGTGTATATCTCTGTAAAGTGAGAGTTGTCTTGCAGAGGGCCAGTGCAAGTGAAGGAAGGAATCCACCTATGCTGTTTACAGCTTTAAGGAAGGTGAAGATGATCCTTAGTATCTCTGAAAACAAATTCCCCTCTCTTTGTGTCTTGATGTGTATGTGAGGTGTAATGGCCATGAGGCTGTAGCAGGCAGAGTCTGTTGAGTATAGTCTCTTTGCATCATAGACTCACAAAATGCTAAGGATGATCTTGTACCATGTTGGATTGCAAGTTCTCAAGTTAAATAGTATCTGTGTGTGATGAATTCTATTGCATTCTTAGAACTTTGGCCTCAAATAAAATTGTGTTAGTGCCTCATCCCAAGTCATCCTGCTTCTGTTTGGATGCTATGAATTTGAAGTGCAAACTTAAAGTAAATCTTCAATAAATCTGACAGCTTTTGCCTGCCAATTTTGGATTGAGCCAACCCACTATGACCACTAGCTTTCAGGAATATGCTTCACATGCATCTTGGGGGGTGTGGATTAATGCAGGCTATAAACTAGTTTAGTAAAGTTGTAAATCTGTGTTGGAAACCATTGTTGAAGATGCAGTGTTCTTGTAAGTGCAGGAAAGGCATGCAGAATGTGAATTGCCTGGTTGACAACACCAAGATCTACAAGGAGCCAGAAAAATAAGCCTTCTCGTTTTTGTTCAAATAATTTGACAGATCATTCCCCATTCGAGTCCTGTGTTACCTTTGTAAAATTGAAGCTGTCCAGTGCCACAGTGCTCAACTACAGGGTGACTGCACATTGAGCCAGAAGTGTAGGTCGAGAAGAACTCTGTCAAAAGTTGAGATGGGAGCTGTGCTGATTTATCTATAGATGCATGTTAACACATACTGGCACAGGAGCTAAAATTATGAACAGGGATGAATGCCCCTTCAGAGACACCTCCCAAGATTGGGCAACAAGGAGAAGGTGCATCTCCATCAAAGCAGAAACCAGGATAGACACAGAGGAGATCATGCCAGCAAATAATTACTAGACACACAGCAGATATTGGTTGGTTGTGGCAGAATGTAGGACGATAAATTAGAACCTTGTGGAATGTTATTGCAAAAAAGCGCGAATGTATTTTGAGATCAGTCATCACTGCATGTTAGAGACTCACCAGTGACCTGGGTCTCAAATCTTTTGGTCTTGAATGAAGCCAGGATTGTCACCATACAAAGAGGTAGGCTGGCACTGAACAGCATTCCACTGCTGAGTGCAGATTCCATCCAAGCCTCGAAGAAAGATGAGCACATGAGGTCTTCATAACACAATGAGGAACATGCCACAAGTTGTGCTACAGCATCTAGCCAGAGCACAATTTTGACAAGCTCTGCTCTGAGAATTGAGTGCTTCTGTGGCTTTTAAGGTTGGGCCTTACAGCTGTGAGCTCCATATCTGAGCTACTCACGCCCAACATCCTCAAGGATCTGAAGCATCATTAGTGCATTTCAAAACCATGATATAATCAAGCTTGTCTTCCATTCATATCATTCTAATTAGTCAGGTGCTTAGTCCAAAATGTAGGTACTCTTCTAAACATGGCATTGGTTTCCAATATGAGAATTTAAAACTCTCCGTAGAGGTGTGCAAATGAAATGAGGTTAAAAACCCAGCGTTGGATGGGCATTTGATTTTTTTAATAACCACCAATTCCAGGTAGTTGAGAAATTCAGAATCAAGGATCCGGTTCTGGGTATTTGAAACATCAGAATCAAACAACCACTGGCTCTGGGTGTGTGGAAAAAATCAGAATTGAAGACCCACCGGTTTTGGTTATCCAAAAACCTCAAAGAACTGCTGGGTGTCATGAAAGAACCGGCAAAGAACTTGAGCTGGAGTAGTTTCTGGGCGATTATTTGACTTTTTCAAAAAAAGAGTGCTTGGTTATATATCACAGCAGGGTATTTGATTTCTGAAGACCAGCCAAAAATCAGCCTTTTAGACCCTACCAGTACCAGGCTGGTAAGAATTTTGAACAAAACATCCAATACCAGCAGGCATGCTCAAAAGTAGATACCCACCCATCACTGGTTAGATGGTTTTAACCAGTGTCGGGTGGTTTTACTATTTTTCAAAGAACCACCTGTTCTGGGTATTTTACAACCCTCAAAGAACCAGGGGTTCTTTGTGGACTATTTTCCCAATGCCGGGTTGGAGCCAAGGCCAGGTGTTTGGAATTTTTGGCCTCCACTGGCTATATGGATTTGTACCTGTGTGACTTCTGGTGGGGGTTTGGTTCAGAGACTACCGAACTATGGCTTTTAGTCTGGAAGAGTACCAGAAAATATAAGACTTTTAATCAAATTCAATGAAGAATCTTCTTCTTGTATGCCATCATTGTATCCACAGTTTCCTCCAGCAATGTACAACCTATCTCATCAAGAACTTGTCTAAATAAGAGATTCATCTTGATGCTTGGTACTGGAATTTGAAGATGAATCTCTAAAATTGCAAGTGTTTTGTGCAAAATTCTTTCTCCACAAGAAAATCTTAAGTAGCTCTCTGATATACAATACAACTTAGGCCCACTTTAGATGGGGTCCAGGATCCAAATTTGTAAAAACCAGTTTGGACTCATTTGAAGTAAATTGAAACCTGGAGTTGGACCCTGCCTTGGACCCCTGGTGTTTTGTGCTCTAATCTTTTTCAGGGCCCACTTGCTTTTTGACAGTTTGGTGTGGATGCGTGCAGTGATACTACAGGGCACATCAGCTACTTGTAACAAGCTCTGATCCTGATGACAAGCCTGCTGTGTTCACTGGTGATACATTGGTCTAGTTTTGATTGCATATATCACTCAATGTTATAGTGAATTGTCATCAATCACCACATTTGCCCCACTTCTGTCTGAATAATGCCAGAATCATTTGAGATTGTGGAACAGATGTTGGTCAGATGTGTTAGTTATCAAAATGGGGATTTATTGGAAATATTGAAGTTCATATATCTGCAGGCATCATTCCCCAAGGTTCTAGAGAGGAACAAAGGGGATCATGGTAAGGAGGGCAATCAATATTTTCTGACTGCCAAGTTTTTCTGGCTCTTCCCAAGTGCATATTTGCTCATGGTGCATGATGTTTGCTTTCTATGTCCACAGTTTATCGGGGGTTGTGGCAGATTCTTTGAAGGAACTCCAGACCAGATACATCACTGTGTCTCTTGCTTCATTGCCACCTGATACTTGTGTATACTGTGGGCATGAGATACATTCAATCACATTTCTGCATCCTGAAATGTGTTTTTAAACATCAATCTCATATTCAGTTATTTTCCAGATGTTCATACCTTGAAAGCTTTAGTAATAAGAAATTTCTGTGAATTTGAAGGTGCGCAGACCTCTTATACCATTTCCACTGATAATGAGGCTTATGTTTGTGAAACTGATTCTAATGGGTTTCTGCTGATCAAGTTTAAAGAGGTGCAAAGGTCATGATGTCAAAAGTGCTTGTTGTGTCATCTAGGACAAGAGCTTTGTGAACACACTGTGAAGCTATGAATGCAATGCAGATCGATCAGCTTTCCCTCTTTGTGCAGCATGCACAAGTTTTTCTTAAATCCTAGTCTTTCTTTTTTCACAGTCTACTCAGAAGAACCTTGAGTTTGCACTCACTGTAGCTCCAAAGAATGAGGTAGTTGTCAAGAAGCTGACATGGGGGCAACAGCAACACAAAGACAAAAAATCAACAGTGCCATCAACAATTGGAGATGAGCTGGAATTCAATCCCTTCATGAGGGTGGACAAGGAGTCACTATAGGTCATTGCTTTCTCTCAATATTTTCCTGCTGAGCTTCTGTGGAGTTCTCTTTCCTTAGCAAGCAACTGAATCAGAGGCACTGCTAGAGTCAATGATGGAACAATTGTTAAGCAACAGAACAGTCATCTCTCTTTCCAATTATCTGTTCCAACATGAGGGCTTTTGCAGGTTATCTTCATGTGTGACACCTGCTGTAGACTGCTCAGATGCTTGTTTGTTGGGACTCAAGTCCCTTGGCATGGATTAGATGCTGACTGACATCAATCCCTGAGTCCCCGATCTCTGCTAATAGTTCTTGGGGTTTGTGTCCATGCACAGGCTGCGACAGGCAAAGAATCACCAATTGACGTTATGGCAGGCTATGACAGGCATAGAATCACCAATTGACGTTATGGCAGCCTTGCGGCACATGAAGGACGATTTCAAAGGGCGTTGAAGCTCCTCATCTTATTGAAAGGAATCAGAGGTTGTGCCCTGGGAGTAATGTTTTTGGAATGGAAGTGCATCTGGATTTTCTTGTCCAACCAGCCACTGTTCTTAACTTATGCAACCTCTGTGTATATTTGTGTAAAGTGAGTTGTGTCTTGCAGACGACCACTACTGTTTACATCTTAAAATGAGGTGAAATCAGGAGTCTCTGTGAAAACAAATTCCCATCCCTTTGTCTCTATGTGTATCTGAGGTCTATGCCCACGAGGCTATGGCAGGCAGAATCTGTTGAGGACAGTCTCTTGTATTAGACAGTCACCAACTGCTGAGGAGGATCTTGTACCATGTTGGATTGCAAGTTCTTGAGGTATGTAGTATCCATGTGTGATAAATGCTATTGCATTCTTAGTTGGCCTCAAATGGAATTGCATGAATGTCTCACAAGTCATCCTGCTTGTGTTTGGATGTTATGAAGCTCAAGTGCTCAAACTGCAAATGTCAAGTGAATCTCTAATAAATCTGACAACTTTTGCCTGCTGATTTTGGATTGAGCCCAATCTGCTATGATAGCCAGCTTTCATGAATATGCTCCACATCCATCTGGTGTCTGCGGATTAATGCAGCCTACAATCTAGTTTCATTATGTTGTAAATCTGCATTGGAAACTGGTGTAGCAAATGCAAGCATGCATGTGAATTGATCACTGCTAAGAGTTAGGGGCAACCCCTGTAATCCTGAGCTAGGAATGAAGTTTTTCCAATTTCAGGCAGCTAGCTGTGTCAGACATCTATCAAGAAGCAGTCTTTGCCTGTATGAAAAATGTCCTAGGGATGCACTTTTACTTGTCTTGAAGGATTTTAATTTGGTTTTTAGACAAGTTCCTTGTAGCCTAGTAGTGAGATGCTGTGAGGCACACTGAAACTTGTTGGGAGAGGCCCACTTGAATCAGAATCAGCCAGCCCTTCAACTGTTGCAGATGTATTGTTCTTGTAAGTACAGGAGATGCATGCAACATGTGAATTGCCAGGTTGACAACAGTGAGATCTGGAAGAAGCCAGTAAAAATAAGCCTTCTGGCTTTTGTTCAGATCATTCCACAGATCATTCCCTATCCAGCTGCCATTTGAGTCCAGTGTTAGCATAGTAAGGAATTGAAGGTGTCCACTGCCACAGTGCTTAACTACTGGGTGACTGCAGAGTGAGCCAAGAGTAGTTCAAGAAGAACTCTGTCTGCCCAACGGGGCTGAACACCTGAAGACAAATCAAAAGTTGAGATGGGAGCTGCACTGATTTATCTATTGATGCCTGTCAACACATACTGGCACAGGAGCCAAAATCATGAACAGGGACAAATGCCCCTTCAGAGACACCTCCTAAGATTGGGCAAAAAGGAGAAGCTGCATCTCAACCAGAGCAGAAACTAGGATAGACAGAATGGAGATCATGTCAGCAAATAATTACTAGACAGACAGCACATATTGGTTGGTTGTGGCAGAATGTAGGATGACAAAGTAAAACCTTGTTGAATGTTTTGCAAAGAAGCACCAATGTTCAGGCATCACAACATGTTAGAGACTCACCAGTGACCTGGGTCTCCAATCTTTTGTCTTGAATAAAGCCATGACGGCCACCATATGAGGAGGTACATTGACAGTGAATTGTATTCCACTCCTGAAAATTCTAGCAAGATGAGTGAAGATTCCAAGCCTCAAAGAAGGATGAGCACATCAGGTCTTCATAACGCAATGAGATGCCACAAGTTGTGCTACAGCATCTGGCCAGAGCACAATTTTGACAAGCTCTGCTCTGAGAATTGAGTGCTTCTGTGGCTTGTAAGGTTAGGCCTTGCAGCTGTGAGCTCCATATCTGAGCTACTCATGCCAATATCCTCAAGGATCTGAAGGACCCATTAGTGCATTTCAAAACCATGATCCAATCAAGCTTGTCTTCTATTCATATCTTTCTAATTAGCCGGGTGCATGGTTTAAAAGTTAGGGACTCTTCCAAACATGGTATTGCTTTCCAATATGAGAATTTAGAACTCTCCGTATAGGTGTGCAAATGAAATGTGGTTTAAAAACCTGTGTTGGGGCATTTGATTTTTTTAAACTATCACCAATTCCGGGTACCTAGTTTAGAAATTCAGAATCAAGGAGCCAGCTCTGGATATTTGAAAAATTAGTATTAAACAACCATCAGTTCTAGGTATGTGAAAAAAACCAGAATAAGAGAACCGCTGGTTTTGGTTATTTCTATAAACCTGAAAGAACTGGCAGGTCTCATGAAACCATCAAGAAAGAACTGGTGGTTTCTGGGCAATTATTTGACTTTCCGAAAGAATGAGAAACGTGGTTATGTATTGGTACAGGGTATTTGATTTTTGAAGACCAGCTAAAAATGAGACTTTTGGACCCTTATATTAAGACCAGGCGGGTAGGAAAGGTTTTTTAAAAATCCAATACCAGTAACATGCTGGTAGATTGTTTTTAGAAAAGTTGAGATACCAGTACCAGGCTGGTAAGAATTTTGAAAACAAACATCCCAAAACCAGCTGGTATGCTCAACAGTAGATACCCATCCTTGACTGATTTTAGTTCCAGTGTTGGGTGGTTTAATTTTGTTTCAAAGAACCACCAGTTCCAGATTTTTGAAATATCAAAATAAAAGAACAGGTCAGTTCTGGGTATTTTGGAAAAAATCAGAATCAAAGAACCACTGGTTCTGGGTATTTTACAACCCTGAAAGATCCACTGGTTCTTTTTGGTTCTTTGGCATTTGTCCCAATGCTGGGCTGGAGCCAGGGCCGGGTTTTTGGAATTTTTGGCCTACACTCGTTATATGTATTTGTACCTGGTGTGATATCTGGTGAGGGTTTGGTTCAGAATCTAAGGGTCACTTTAGACAAGGGTCCAAGGAGCAGGGTTCAATGAAATCGAGCATTCTTATTAGTCAAGAGCCTTAAATTGGTCGCAAGGCTTTTAGACAAGGGTTCAGGATCAAGACAAATCAAATGGTGATTTAACTTACATGACATCATTTTGGAAGCATTTTGGAAGGAAACCCAATTGGTCCGGACCAAAAAAAAGCTGAAAGGAGAACTCATAGTTTGAAGAACAAAAGTGTATGCAAGAGTTCAAGGTTACTCATTTTTTCTTTTATTTTGTTCTTTTTCATTCTTAGTGGAGGTAGGCCTGAGGGCTCAAATCACAATCTGAAATTTCATAGTGCCACTTGGCCATAGGCACCTTCACAATAATTTGGTTTTCTTGCTACTTTTGTTTCAGAGCCCTTGAATTGTTGTGACAGTCATTAATTACATCGACAATAAAAAGAATTTAATAACTATTTGTTTTTTTGGTGTTGTCATAAGTACAGTAGGTGGTAGGGGTGGGTTCATTTTTTCTTGTTGGCATAATTACAATAAGGGAAGGTTTGGGTTCATTTTGTCTTGTTGCCATAAGTACAGTAGGTGGTGGGATTTATTTGTGTTTTCTGTCACGGTCCAATGATGACGAGGAGCAATAGTTTTTTTGACAAAGGATGAGATTTCGACATTCTAGAACTTGCTTGCTTGTTATACAAGCAACTTGTCCTTGTTGCCATAATTACAATAAGGGAAGGTTTGGTTCATATTTTTTTGCTACCATAAGTACAGTAGGTGGTGAGATTTATTTGTGTTTTTTGTCACAGTGCAGTGATGAATAGGAACAATAATTTTTTGACAAAGGATGAGATTTCGACATTCTAAAACTTGCTTGCTTGTTGTATAAGTAGCTTGTCCAAAGGTTTACAAAAGGATTGCAACAAATTTGAGTAATTACTATTGTGTTCATTAAATAAATGATAGAAACTTTCAGAAGTAAAAACTAGGTTGAAGTAACACAAAAAAAGAGAAACCCTTTGATTTTGTACATGATTTTTTACATGTACAATGTAATGTTCATAGCTGATTTATGTGATGTTTGATTCCATGACTACATGATAAATAGAATAGTGGTAAGTCATCATTATCAATAATAACATTAGTTTTGATTGAAGTGCCAAAACAAGCGGCAAAGAAAGTACAACACACAAGTAGCCCAAATTGGTAATGTTTCATGAACCGATTGAACAAAACAAACAAACAACCTTCCTTCATGTATATAAATATTTTAAAAATTCATTTGAACTTTTATTTGCTCATGATTGTTTCAAAGTTTAAATTTTTAAAGAATTAATATGAGATGTACCCACATCTAATTAATAAAATCAATAATAGGCAATCCAAATTCCAATGAGTGTTAATTGGATTTTGGTGTTTCAATTTCCAAAACCAACCACAATATTAAAACACATATTATTTTTAAAATCATTACACACCTTATAAAATTTTGATTTTTTATAAAAACATAAATTGAATGCCCTTCACCCGCTTTGCATTGTTTATTATATTTATTGAACATCAATTTAAAAGGGTTTTGAAATAAAATTTTGTTTTGTTCCTTCTTGACTTTGACCATGCATTGCACATCCAATTTACTTGGTAGGAAAAAAAAAATGACCCCACAATTGAAAGGAGAAAAATATGAATACCCTTCATAAAATTGGGCGTTAGGCCTACCTCCACTTTAGGTCTCAAAAGGGACCAACTAGTTTACTTTTGTTCAAATTTGAAAAGCTATGGATTGTGGACATTGTTAAGAGCATACTAATTCACCCATTTTTGACCAATTTTAGAGTTAACATGACTAATTTTGTGAATTCTCACATGGTGATTTCTAGAAGAAGTGCATTTTAAGCCTTTGCAAGTGCACAAAATGAAGTTGAATAAGAATGTGGGGCATAAAGTGAAGTTACAAAATGTCAATTTTCACAAGTGGAAGAAAGTTTGTATTTATAAGACATCCTTAAATTAGTTTCCATTCCAAACAAGAAAGCACCAAAACAAAAGATGAATGTGGTGAAAAATGAAGATAAAGAAGGTGAAAAAAGTGGAAAGAAGATCTTTTATGTGTACTAAGAGTATACAAATAAAATTTTTAAAAAATTAATGAAAAAAGAAGGAAAAAAAAACACATCAAGTTAACGTAATCCTCACATGTTAATCACACATTTTTGATATTGAACACTTGAATTGTACCCCGAGCCTTTAGACACACTCATTGTATCATTGAAAAAACATGTTTTTTTAAAATGTGAAGAAGGGTCTGATTCAAGGTTCAATTTAGTCCAAATTGGTCCCTAGGCTTTCGGTCCCTGGACCCTTCTCTAAAGTGGTCCTAAAACTACCTAACTATGGCTTTAACTCTGGAAGGGTACCAGAAAATGCAAGACTTTTAATCAGATTGCAATGAAGAATCTTCTTCTTGTATGC
>Ga0116231_10013486_pt1 | contig 11463 bp, 8 predicted proteins | sample S1TSphgellanicum_2_FD_89695 | JGI IMG/M metagenome (GOLD analysis project Ga0116231, IMG submission 89695) | Host-associated microbial communities from peat moss isolated from Minnesota, USA - S1T2_Fd - Sphagnum magellanicum MG | ecosystem: Host-associated > Plants > Peat moss > Unclassified...
TGAAGGGAAACCCTTCAAAAAACAACGCAAAACACAAAAAATATAAAAACAAATATAGAAAATAGAGATAAAAAAAAAAGTTGGTGTGGATGTGAAAGGAGGGGGGGGGGGGGGGGGGGGGGAGAGTAACGAAGCAAAAAGGAAAGCCTATGGATGAAACATTGAGAGAAAGTACTAAAAGTCACCTAGATGTCCCCAATTTCAAGAACATGTCGAACATCCTCACTTAGAGCCTCTTGTTAAAAAAAAAACGAAAAAAACAAAGCCAAATGAGACACCAAGGATCTTAATGCCACAAAGGGGGCAACATAATTTAGTAAAAGGAACGAACCCGAGAAGTAAGCTAGATAAAGCCTAAGCCAAACATTTGTGGGGTTGAACAAACAACCCCATAACAATAAATTAGGAAGTAAAATGATTGAAGGTGAGGGAGATGACATGATCAAGGCCAAGGATATGGGTGTCATTGGCTAGAGAAGGGAAGATACATGAAGGGAAACCCTTCAAAAAACAACGCAAAACACAAAAATAAGTAAAGGCAAAGAGAGGCCCTACTAGAGGGTCGCCTGCCATGTGCCCACAAATGAAAGAATGATCGACAAAGCTTGTGATGAAGAATGATGATTGAAGTATAAAGGAACTTAAAAGCCATAGAAAGAAGGAACAAAGGGAAAAAGTTGGGACAACTACCCCCCCACGGTTGGAAATTCCTAAAAAATGGCTTTACACGAAACGATGTTAAAAACATTTGCACTGTCAACTTAAAGCATCACCCAATCAAAATAGGCATCCAAAGTGGTTTAATACCATGGACCATGGCCTCACAACCTCCTCTAATTGCCACCCCAAATTGATATGGTGACAAATGAAAAGTAAACACATCATGAAACTACAGGCAAAAAGCCATGTTCATTAATTAATAGAATGCTTCTCCTATTATAATTAGATGAATGCCATTATAAGGTTTAGCCAAAGCCAAAAATCAACTAGCCCCAAGAACTTGAATCATGAACCCATGGATGTGGTTTAATAACCACATGGGAACACAATTGGTGGAATTAAATGACGCCATTCACTAAATCCTTAAGGTCAAAATAATCTTGAAGATGTTCAAAGACCATGCCATAAAGACCACTAGATGATAAATGAAACATGTGTAAAAATGTCGACCTAAAAAAATCCACAGAGAGTTCAAGGTTTGAATTGGGCTGAAAGTCCCACAAAGAATCCAAGCAAGGGGAGTTTGTGTCCGGTGGGTATAAAGCTAGTAACACACTAATTATCTTTGAGGATGACAAAATTAAGGCAAAAGGGGCAAGAACCCTAGTGACACATGCAAATTTTCCAATATGCCCCAAGGCAAAACTTCGTCCCAATCGACACATTAGGGGTCCCACAGGGGTAGAATCGAAATTGGGCAAAATTAATGATGCACCCATAATTGAGGACAAGGCCACCACTTGCGCTTGTGTTTGCAAAATGTGTTATGCCTAAAATTCCTTCCAATCACCAAAAATGAACTATCAAACGCATGCCATAATCTTTTTATGTTTGGTTAATCTTCCACCAGTGGGGAAAAGAAAGACACCATAAAAATAACAATAATAATAAATGCCAAACCACCACATTAAACGGATCATGTGTTAGGCGATTAAGAGGAAGGTGAAAATCAAGATGCACCTCCCATCGAAGAATGAAAGGGATGTGCATGTATAATCATGAATAGGGTAGGCTCAAATGGAAGGTGCTTAAAAGATCAAACACCAAAATCCAAGCCCAAGTTAATGGGGGGAGAAAGGGCTAAAGAGGAAATAAAATGACTTGGAACATCATCTGGAGAGAAAACTTGATAAGTTTAACAATGTTTCTAATGCCAAGCCATACCACGTTGAAAAAATAAGACCCCATAACTATAACATGGAACATTGCAAAAGGGCCCCACCCCTACCCCAAGGGATGACAAAACACCAAAAGGGTTGTGAGCCATTAGAATGAGAATTCACGGGAGGCCCTAGAACTAAAGAAGGAACGGCCTCCATCACAGCAAATGATAAAGATGAAAAACGAAAGAATGAAAGTAAGAAAGAAATAAAAAGGGAAGAGAGAAACGAAACACAAGAAGAAATAAGGAAAAATGGAGAAAAGAAAGAAAGAAAAAGGGAAGATAGAGAAAGAAAATAAAAGAAAGGAAAAAGGGGGGAAAAAAAGAACAAAAAAAAAGGAAAGAAAGGGAAAAAAAGGAAAGGAAAAAGGGGGGGAAAAAAAGAGGAAAAGAAGCCAAACAAAAAAATTGACCTCAAACTACCATGTTGTTCACACTTGTCAACTCGTCTCCTCGTTTAATTGTTGACATGCTTTTTCCTACCATGGCCATACCTTATTTCTTGCAAGAAGTTCTATCTTTTCTAGTAAATGCATTCCACCACACAACAAATACCCACACACAAGTCCAGGCCACAAGGCCAACTTTGCAAAATTATGCTAGCTCTCCTCCTCCTACTCCTACTCTTGCATTCAACTGTAGCAAAATCATGTGCACATTCTCTTCTAGTTCAAAAAGAATAAAAAGAAATTGTTGTTGGTGGTTTTGTTTTTTGGGGTGGAATTGAAATTATTGAAAGAAGAATGAGAAGAAGAAGAAGTTATTATTGACAATTCACATGCTTAAAAAAATAGTAAATATTGGGAAGTAGGAAGAATGGCAACAATTCGCCTTTGTGAAGGTTATCAGCTATTTTTTTAACGTGCGTAGGAGCTTGTGAAAAATTCGTCACTAAGGTTTGGTACAACAACAATGTTTGTAACAACATTTAAACTTTCTGACCATGGAGTTGCTAGGCATGTGCATGGGTTGTTGCAGGGATCAATGTGGAAGTTCAACTTGGAGATGTAATCATTGTTGACAAACAACAGTGAAAGTAGCTCCAAAACCTCCAATAACACCTCTACACTTCATAAGTTTCCTCGTTGCCAAATTCTTCTTCTTTTTTCTTATTTTGTTGTTGTTCCAAAAGAGTCCAAATGGTACAACAAAGGTATTGGGTTCAAACCCACTAACGATAAAGAGAAAGGCTTGTTCCACCTTAAACCCACATAACCTTTTGATGGATTGAAGATGATTGCAACACTTATGCATCATTCACAAACCATGATAACCCCACAAAGACATCAAAGAATATTTTTTTGTGGTTAACAATGGTTTGTAACTATGTATTATACCTTTTGAATTTGAAGGAATAATAATTTACAATAAAAATTTATAATTTTTTTGGCTTATAGATATGGATTTGAACCACATCACTGGCCTTTTGAATACTTGGTAGACTTGATAGCTGCTTGAATATTTCCATCACATGTGATAATTTGTCTCCTTGAGGCCATCATATTTGGTTCTTAATCAAGACTTCATTCATTGCATGTACATATTCATGCATGATTAAGTGAATAATATATTTCTTTATAGCAAAAAAATCATTACATTGCAAATATTTGAAAACATGTGTCAACTTGTATAATGAACATGTTACCTTAATGGTCATTAACACTTCACACTTATACCTTGTATATTTTTTCACCATTTTATGTTTCAATTTTTGTGTCAACTATTTCACAAAAAACTTATTGACCTATAGTGTTAAAATCATATTTTGTCATTACATTGAGTCATGAAAAATTGTGAATATCATGTTGTTGATTTGATTTTAACTTAATCTCCCAACTTTTGATTTTAAAAAAATCATAAATGTAAAATGATTTGAAATTGTGAAAAGTCAATGCATTTGTCATTGCTTCAAACACATGTTTGTAGTATCTATCCTCAAAATAAGATTTTTTTTGTAATTCATTTATAACTTCACCAAATGTGAATGAGGATTTTGGATGGAAATGACCAAGGACCAATGCCTTTTGTGTTTTGATCAAAAGTTTTTAAAATTATGCGAATACATGATGAATTTTAGTGGCCTCATGAAGTTGAGCTTGTGACGATACTAGTGATGACAAAGTAAATGGATGACAATGAATTTCAATGTTATAACAAATGATGACATTATTGCAAATGACAACATTATAACAATTTGCAACAATATGATGCAACAAATGAAAATTTTACACAAGTAAAAAAAGAAAGATTAACCAAACAAAATGAAATGAGGTTGCTAAAATTAATGTGATGATATAGAAAAATTCACTTCAAAAAAAATTCAAGGACATTGTTGTAACAAAACAACAACAAATTAATGAAAAAATAAAATGCCAATGTTATTGTAATTTTGTTTTATAATGATGGAAAACAAAGGAATGTAACAAATTAAACAATGCAATGATGAAAAAGGATGTTGGTGAAAATGATTGTTCACATTGGATGCAACAATGAAAAGATGAAAGAAAACATTCTTCATGCTACCATGAAGAAAAACCTCTAGCCATCATCAACAAAAAACTTAGTGTTTAAGTTTGTAAATGAAGAAATGAACATGGAATATGAGTTGCAACAAAGGAGGTGAGAGCTTGAAAATGAAAAAAATGAACATGAAACACAAGTTGCAACAAAGGATCAAATGAGAACTTGATGAGGAAATGAACATGAAGGAATGATTACAAGATGTTATGGTTGGTGAACTTCAACATTGAAATAAAACAAAATTAACAATTAACTCTAAAAATTAATCATGAATAGAGATTGTGAGAGACAATTGTTAATAATCACTAGGGCCTAACTTAACTCTCTGTGTGTGAATAAAAATAGTTCAGTACATGTAATGTTAAGTCAATGTTGATATATTAACAATGTATGCATAGACAATGTGAATATAATTTATAGGGAAACATATTTTCAACATTAGGACTATTAATGAAATTGCCTATCCATAGGTTTGAATTGACTTTAAAATTGAAAGTTAGGCAAGTGTATGTGTGTGCATGCACATGTGTGTAATATGTATGTACATATATGTATATATATCCAAACCAATCTGTCTATACATATATTCCCATTTATGCAATATTGTTTGTTGTTAATGAATGTGAACCATTTGCATTTCTCCATAGGACTAAATATAGTATTATAATAAAAAAATACAGGGTTGATCTAATACACAAAAATGCTTTTCATTCATTTTGTTGCAATAATTAGAGGTGGATTTTGTTTTCATTTTTTCAAAATATGCAAAGCCTACATCTATTTGTGCCCTTTAAAAAAATTATAATTATACACCTTGGAATGGTTGACAACGCCCATATGAACATATGCCTTGGAGATGAACCTTGTGGATGTGTAACCATTTGTTGTATTACATACATTTACTCTTAATAGAAAAATTGCCCAAAGGCTTTCACAATAAAGGTTTACTTGCCTTGTATCACTATAAATGTAATGGTATTAATAATTTCCATTCAATTAATGTATATATTTGCATGTGCCATTGTTAGAAGCAAAAGGTTCCCAAATAAATTGCCTTTTGAAACTTGAATAATAATATTATTATTATTTGGATAATGTTAATATGAGTACATCATAGAGCCAAAGGAGAAGGGGGAAGTGTTATTTTCATCTAGATAATGCACAAAACATTTTCATCAATAACTTTAAGGAAAGGCAAGATGTGAATCCTTGAGAATGTATTATTGTAAAAAGGAGAAAATGGGTATGTGAAGAAATCTGAATATCTCAACAAAAAGGGCTTTTAAAGTTAAAAATCTCTCTAGAGAGTACCTCTAATTTCTAAACGTATAATAAGCCAAAAATGGTTTTTTTTGGGGAATTTCAAATGGATGTGGCTGATGAATTTAAATATTTTGCATCCCTTGCATGCTTGCTTGCTTGATTTTTGTGAAATTCTTGCCAAACTATTTTGAGTGTGCAAACTTTCAAGTCTAGGATTGGATTTGCAATCCCATTCAAAGATGAGTAGATTGGACCAGATTTCTAACTAACACTTCCAATATAGTAAAGGTAAAATGGTAGTTAAAAAGAGTTGATTAGGCTCTTAGGGGGTCAATGGGTATTAACTTGAGAGAGGGTAGAAGGCCAACCAAGGTGTTGAATTATGTGAACAAAGGTGATAAAAATACAAGGCCAATTCCAACACTTCGGACCTTGAATGTGACCAGAACAAGGAGAACACACACAAGTAGCATTATTTCAAGTGTTGGGTAAATGACCAGCTTTTGGTGATCGAGCAGTTGTACCTAAGTTGAAAAAATTTAATCCAATTTGCACCAACTACAAAGCAAGCCATAACTACAAGTAGGCACAACAACATCAACAAGTGCTTGTGATAGTTCTGATGAGGAGGATTTGAAGAATCCTTTTGACTTGCATGTGCCCTACCACAATCTTGTACATGGTTTGTCTGACCCTTTGTTTCCATGCACAATGTTGGTGACATACCTAACTGAGCAATTATTTAGCTTGGTTTTTCTCAATTGCAGGTCCTATAAAACTTTTTTTTTTTTGAATTTATTTTTCAATTATGTGCATGCAACTGGTGGAGTTTGTGATGCATTCAGATGCTCACTTGAAGAATGAAAAAACATTCATAGCCTAGTTCTGAACATAGCAATATCTGTTTGGTTGATCCCACACAACTTTGAAACTCTTTGTGAAATATTTACCCATATGATTTCCTATCAAATTAGGACAACCCAAAAACCAAAGACCATGACCAATAGAGAAATTTACATCAATTATTAAGTAAAAGAAATGGAGAAACTCAAATTGATTGTGAATTAAAAATTTTCATTTCCCCCAAAATATTGCCAAACCAATCTTGGGTTGATCAGGAATAGGTGTGATGGATGGATGGATGGATGAAATGGAAGCCTCAAATTGTTCATCAGGTTAAACTTCTCTTTTCACCTCCCCCCCCCCCCCGCCCCAAGAACAAAAGATTGTGGATTCCATCTTGGTCACGACTGGGATTAACACATGGAAAGATAGGTATGTAAGTAAGCCCATCAAAAGGGAGGAAAGACTTATGTAGTGAAGGTAATTTGAGGGTATGGGTGGAACATGGGACAATGTGGAGTTTTACTATGGTAATGGCCCAAATAGATGGAACCTTTAAAGATACTACAATGAAAGTGGCCATGGGTTCAAGTTAGTGTTGACCTAGTATATAAGCCTTCACTTGGCATTACCGATGACCTTACTAGTAACGCTTGAAGAAAAACCAGCCTTATACTAGTTCCAACTTGGGCTCCACATTGCTATGCACTACAAGTGCCCATCAATTGATGGGGGAAAAAAAAATGATTTTGTGAAAATTAAGTTCCATTTCAAATGAAAATATAAAATGACATTGCATGCAACTTGAGTTGAATTAAAATCTAATTGAATTGAGTTCAAATTTCATTGAAAAGAAATGGGATGCAAATTGGTGAAGAATATGGTGTTAGATTTTAATTTATTTTTAAAGACAAATTTGAAATAACATTTTTTCATGCCTCTTTATTTGCAATTTTTAAAAGCATATTCTAAAGTGAAACTATCCAAGTGATGATTTTCAACTTATGGAATGTAAGTTATCTTACCTAAACCAATTTTTATGAATTATTGTCATTAAAATTTGGTAAGGACTTGAGGTAATATTCAACATGTATTTGCCTTACACCAAAATTTAATAACATATTCATCCGAATGTTGTATTGATAGACATGGTCCACCTTAAGCCTATAGTAGTGATATGAATAATGAAATTAGAGATCATATTCAATTGGTTTGACAATGCATATACATTTAGGCAAGATATTGTTTGGGGGTGGGTATGACATGAGGGTTTGCAACCTCGATACAACACTAGCTTGGGTTTTGGCGATGGCTATATTGTGTGGGATATTAATAACCACTTGTTACATATAGTGGATTGAGATATCAAAAGGTATGTCTTTTAAGGCATTAGGGAGGTTTTTAGGATTGAGTGCCCATAATGCATCTATTTCCTTTCTTCAATGTTTGGGGTTGCAAGAGATTGTTGCAATCTTGTTGTTCAGTTAGTTTTGTTTCAACATTCAATGAGGCGCAACCATTTATTTGTGGAAGGAAAGGAATGAAAGGAACCCATTCATTTGTTTCTTTCTTTTTAAAAGGGTAGATTTTAGTTGGGGATTTAACAAAGGGATTTAGTTTTCTACCCCTCCATCTTTTAGCTACAATATTATGCTAATGTGCATATACCTCCAATGTGTATTTCAAATTTATTTATATTAGTTTCATATGAACCTTGAATTAAATGTAGCATCGGTCTTGACACGATTGCAAGACAATGTTCAACAAGAAAAATATTTAAAAAATTTGTCAACTATACTTGAACTATGATTAACAATTTATTTATTTATTTACATAACATTTTCAAAGAAAAAAGGTGATTTTGTAGTTAGAATCTCCCCTTTCAACCAAAAGTATAATCTTTGATCCTTTTTTTAAATTCTTTTTTTTTCATGGATGAAATTAATGAAAAAAAAAACCTTTAGGTAACTTCTTTCAAACTAAATGCCCCCAAAAATGACATTCCCCCAAGAGGAGACAAATGTTAGTTTCAAATATGTTCCCCCTAAAAAAAACTTTTCCAATGAAAAGGGGAACAATTTTTCAAGGAAAAAATCAACAACTTCCCTTGGGAAGAAGGGGATTAAATTGATTAAGGGGCAATTTTTTTGAGGAGAAAGCGATTAAGTTGCCCCAAAGAGCAACTTTGCCCAACCAACAAAGAAATTTCCCTAAGGACCAAGGGATCGTCCTCAAGGAGAAAGAAACAAAATGGTAGCACTAACCATGTTCCTCTAAATAATAATTTTCTTGGGGAGAAGCGTATCAACTTCTTTTGGGGAACAATTTTCAAGGGAGAATGGAAATAAGTTCCCCCAAATTGCAAGTTCCCTCGGGGATCGAGTTCCTAAATGTTTGAAAAGAAAGTACAAGGGCTTTATCCAAATTAAACATTCTTTATACAATTGGAAAAAAACTTTCAAAGCATAAACATCAAACATGATCTTGCATTCTCAATTTGAGGTTATGACCTAAAAATTATGCCAAAAAAGAGTCAGGGCTCAAAATTTCAAATCCCATTGTTCCTTAGGGCAACCTAGTACTTGAAAATTTGAGTCTCCACTATTTTTTTCAACATAACTTTTAGCTCATAACATCAAATTGAAAATGAAATATCATTTTTGATATGTGTGTTTTGAGAGTTTTCAAATAGTATAAAAACATTTGATTTTGACAAAATGTGCCCCTTGTACTTTTTCTCAAACATTCTGGAAGTTGCTTTTGAAAAGTTGATCTTTGAAAAGTTGCTCCATGAGGGAAGATGGTTGGGGTTACCATTTTGTCTCCTTGTTCACAAGAAAAGTCCATTTTGCTCTTCTAGGCACTTTAATCTTCTCCTTAGGAAAGTTCCTCCTTGGGAGGAACATGGTTGGGGCTACCATGTTGTTTCTTACTTGGGAAAATCCTTTTCTGCCCGACGCATCCAGTTTGAAAAAATTGCCCAAAGATTTGTTTATTCATTCATTTTGTCTATGGAAGAAAAAGAAAATTAAAAAAAGGATCGAACTTTGTACCCTTGGTTTAAGGAGGAGATTCTAACCTTCAGATCAATTTTTTTCCTTGAAAAATTTGTTTAAAAAATATATAAAGAAATCTTGATCATAAGGGTACAATAAAAAAAAGGTTTGAAAACATTTTCTTTTTGGGCATTGTTTTGCAATTGCATTGAAACCAATGCCACATTTAACTTAAAAATAATGTTTGCCATTTCATATTCATATCCAACCTATTTCACAAATAGTCATACCTTATTTATACCTTGCATGGTGAAAATTCGTATTCATACTTGGCATGAATAAAAGGTGGGATCCTTCATACCAAGACTAGTTTGGTATAAAAAAAATACATATAACAAGACAATGTTGGTTTATAGCTACTTAAAACGATTAAACAAAAATCAATGCTCAACCCAATATTGGGATTGAGCTTGGTATATATGAAAGTGTCAAAATTCCCAACACCATTTGGATTGTTATGTTCAAAAATCAATACTAGGAAAACACTAGTTCAAATCATATAAAAGTTTTTAAAAAACCCAATATCAAGTAGTAATTTTTTTTATTTGGCAAAATTTTGCATTGTAGTGAGTTTCTAAAATTTATTTCTAATAAATATTTGGAAAAAAATGCTAAAAGTTTAGAAAAAATCACAAAATTCTTGAAATCAAAATTGAAAAACAAACCATGCAAAGCAAAGGGTGGATTGAATTTTTAAAAAAAACCCAATTCCAAGATTAAGCTAGAAAGCATGTTCAAAAGTCAATGTGAGACCAAAATGAACTAAAACCCAATATTAGGAATGATCGTATTGGTATGAAAATTTTAGAAAGTACCTAGTCCTAGAAAAGATTAGATTAAAATTGGGGGCTAATAAGAGGTGAATTTAATATTTAATTATTAGTTCTAGTTTGGGTTATCCAAAAGCAGGTTCAAATTTTAGGATTGGAACAAAAGCTGAAATTGAATATTAAAAAAAAAAGAGAATCATACATGAATTCAATTCCTTTTATGTGTGAAACCAAAACTAGAACTAACATCATTATAATTTTACAAAAAAAACTAGATGCGAAGGTGTAACCAAAAAGAAAGGCATAACACCTATATCAAATTTCATCAAAAACACTTATAAAATGTTAAAAGACAAAATATGATATAGTTTCTCACACATTAACAATGACAAATGAATCCTTTTCACACCTTGAACCCTAAAAGAATAGTTGGAAAACAAACTTCGGGATGATGCTTTATGTAGGAGAAGAGGATCTATCAACAAAACCTTTTCAAAATTTTGAACCCCTTTGACCCTTAGCCTATATTGGCCTTGGGGGATCTCAAATCCAAAAGGGTCTACTGATAGGCCCTTCTCCTACACAGAATTGGGATTCCTAGTTCCATTTGTGTGTGTGTGAAACTGAAATCAGAAATTTTTTTTAGTTTGGAAAAATAGAAAAGGGGGCTAACTAGAGGGTAATCGATGGTTAACTGCTAGTTTCAATCCAGGTTACTGGAACTTTGGTCTAGTGTTTTTTTTGGAAGAACCGGACCCAGAACCGGATTCCAGGTTCCATGTTTGTGTGGAACCGGAGTGGGAACCATTCTAATAATGTGTGTGTGTGTGTTTAGAACCGGACCGAAGGCGCTTCTGCCTCCACCGGTTCAAACCAAGTGTGCAGGGCGGGTATTTGATTTTGTTGTTGTAATACTCAGTGGTTCTGAGTGTTTGAAACAAATTCAGAATCAAGGAACCACCGGTTCTGGGTATTTGAAAACATTTTCAGAACCGGAGAACCACTGGGTTCAGGTATTTGGAAGGAAGCCCCAACCCCCCCCCCACAAAAAAAAACACACACCACAAAAAACAACAAAAACCACACACCCCACAAAAAAGAAACGACAAAACAGCACAGGAGGGAGACA
>Ga0116231_10013487_pt1 | contig 11462 bp, 8 predicted proteins | sample S1TSphgellanicum_2_FD_89695 | JGI IMG/M metagenome (GOLD analysis project Ga0116231, IMG submission 89695) | Host-associated microbial communities from peat moss isolated from Minnesota, USA - S1T2_Fd - Sphagnum magellanicum MG | ecosystem: Host-associated > Plants > Peat moss > Unclassified...
CGACAACCACACCAAGAAGAGCGTTACGTCGCCATTGCTCAGCCCGAGCTTCTACCTGGTGGGCCTGAACCCGGGCTTCGAGGTCATTCTGGCCAACCCTGGCACTCCGGGCACCAGCACCTATTTACCCGGCAACTCGGTGTTCACGACCACCGATCTTTGGATCGCCCTGCCCGGGGAGACCGTCGGCAATTGACGTTCCTGCAGACCCATGGCGCGTCGTCGTCGGCTCAGGGCGACGGCGCGCCATGATCGGCAACGATGGTCCGATGGTAGAATCCGTCTCGCGATTTGCGATGCTTTTTGGCATGCTGGCACACCTTCGGCTGGCGGGTTCGTGACCTACAATGACCCCATCGGACTCTCCGATGCCATCGGTCGGTGTAGAGCCCCCTCTTTGAGAGCCCCGAAGAACCATGCGTCTGGCCGTGGCGGTTGTCGTCGGTTCGCTGATCGCGTTTCTCAGCATGCCGATCTCATTCAACGTGCTCGCGCTGGTTGGGGGTGAACTGACCGTTCGCCCGCTGCAGTCGATTCTCACGGCGGCACTTGTCCTGGGTGCGGTGATCGCGGCAACGCGGTTTCGCCAGGCAAGGGCGCTTTTGAAGGCGACAAACCGGTATCTCCTCATCTTCCTCTTCCTGGCCACGGCCAGCGTCGCGTGGTCCGTATTCCCCCTGACGACCGTCGCCCGGCTCTATCGCTTGTATGCCGAGTTTTTCGCATGCGCGTTGCTCGCGCTCGTCGCTTGGCAACCGTCTCGCTTTCCCCGCGTGCTTGGCTACGCCCTGCTGTTCTTGACGGTGACTTCGATCATCTATCGTCTGGTCGATCCGGCGGGAGCGCTCGAGGAGGCCGCTGTCGCTGGCAACGTCCAGCTGGAGTTGCTCGGTGCCTGGCGAGGCATCACACTCCAAAAGAACACGCTGGGCACCATTGCTGGCATCGGTACGATCGTCTGGCTCAGCGAGTTGACGGCAGGTCGGCGGCCGCTCCTGCCGGCCTGGATTGGCTTGGTTGCTTCCATAACGTGCTTGGTGGGATCGCGCAGCAACACATCCATGTTCGCCGCCATCTTCTGCGTCGCGTTGATGCAGCTGATTCTCAAAGCCCCCGCCATCAAGAACCGCCGGACCGTCCACGCCCTGATGTTTGTTCTGGTGAGCTTCTTCCTGGTTTACTCGCTCGGGGTGCTGGATATCGTTCCGGGCTTCTATTCCTTCATTGAACCGTTTGTCGCGATGACTGGAAAGGACATGTCGTTTTCCGGGCGTACTTCCATTTGGGCCATCGTCAAGGATGAAATTGCGCTCCACCCTTTTCTCGGCATCGGCTATGCCGCATACTGGACCGGCCCCGACGACCCCTTGTCACCGTCGGCGGTCTTTCTGACGCGTTTGGGTTTCTATCCGGGTGAAGCCCACAACGGCTACCTTGACGTCCTCAACGAGCTGGGCGTCGTCGGCATCATTGCACTCATCGGATACGTCTTCGAATTCCTGCGCCAAAGCGTGCGCGTGCTGTCGTTTGACCGCGGCAAGGCGGCGCTTTGCATTGCCCTGCTGTTCTACAACCTCATCGGCAACATGTCCGAGGCCTATTGGTGGAACGGGTACGTCGGCTTCTTCATTTTGACGCTGGCCAGTTTCGATCTCGCGCGCAGCACGCTTGAAATGGGGCGTCAAGCGCGCGCCTCATCGCGTTCCCCGTCCACCGGCCTGGTCCCGAGGCCTGGTACGCCGCGAACGGCTGTCGACCCTCGAAGAGGTTTCGGTTTGACGAGGCGTTGACCAGGAAGCAATGGATCGCGCGTACGCCCATATCCCAAGCCGTTCGATTGCCGCGGGATCGGTGCGATGAACAAGACGCTCGTTGCACCGGGTAACAGGCTGCATTTCATCGACGGGTTGCGCGGCGTCGCAGCCCTGGCAGTCACGCTGTTCCATGCGGTAGCCGCCAATCACATTCCGGCACTGGTCCTGACACTGCCCGCGGCTGTCCTGCTCGTCCTGCGCAACGGCGATTTGGGGGTCGCCGTCTTCTTCGTCCTCAGCGGCTTCGTCATCGCGCTTTCTCTCGAAGGTCGCCGGATCGGCTTTGATACGGCCTCTGGCCCCTGGGGATCGGCCCTGATGTGCCGGCGGGACTTTTCCTTCCGCAATGGCACGGATTCCTGCTTGGCGTGGCCGTCCACGCGGTCCTGCAGAGACGCCTCATGCGCGCCCCATTCCTGGCATTTGCGGGCATCGCCTTCATGGCGGGCTTGTTGGCCGCAAATGCCTTCTCCTGCGCCTGTGCGGTCACGTCGGTATCGATCGTCTTCGTGGGCCAAGGCGGAAAATTGGGCGATCTGCTGAACTGGCGATGGTTGCAGGGCCTGGGTACCGTTTCCTATTCGCTGTACCTCGTACACAATCCGGTCACGGGCGCTTTTTTCCGCTTGGCCCGCATGGTCACGCCAGGCGTTCCGGCGTCGGCTATGCTCGATGGGCTGATCTGGACAGGCTCGATCATCGTTTGTGACCTGGCGGCGACGCTTTTGTGGGCGCTGGTCGAGAGGCCGAGTCTTCGGGTGGCGCGTCGACTTTCGCTGTCGGAAAAGCCCGATGTCGCCCGTGAGAATTTGGAGCGCACGTGATTGATGCTCAATCGCCACCCCGGACCGACGTCACGGCGGAGGGAGCTGGCAGGCTTGATTCGCTTGATCTTCTGCGCGGTGTTGCCGCGACATCCGTGCTCGTCTATCACAGCACCAACTTCCTGGGCGCACAGTACCTCCCCCAGTCGTATTTGGCGGTGGATCTCTTCTTTGTCCTCAGTGGCTTTGTCATCGCGCACAGTTACGACAAGCGGATCACCGGTGGCCTGACGGTTACTGGATTCATGGCACAACGCATGCTGCGGCTGTATCCGTGCTACGTGTTGGCCCTGGCCTTGAGTTTCCCGCTCGGGGCGGTCCGCATGGCGCGCGACGCCGGGCATGTGGATTTCGCCGGGCTTGCGGTGTCCCTGGGGCTGAACGTCGTAATGCTTCCTGCCGTCAACCAGCCCTATGGCATAGCGAGCTACTTCCCATTCAACGGAGCGAGCTGGTCCATTTTTTTTGAACTCGTCGCGAATCTGGCGTATATCCTGTTGTTCCGTTGGCTTGGCCTTCGGGTGCTTCTGCTTCTGATCGGCGCGAGCGCGGTCGTCCTTGTCGCGGGCGCGTATTTGAACGGTACCGCCGATTTGGGCATGCGTCCGCGCGACATGATCTACGGCATTCCACGGGTCATGGTGTCGTTCTTCTTCGGTGTCCTTATTCGCCGGTACGTTCCCCAGAAGGCGCACTTGGATTCTGCAGGGCTCCGTACGGCACTCGTTTGCGCGGTGCTGATGGCTGCCTTTGCCGGATCCGATCTTTTCGCCGGACGGCCTCACGTTCTTGCAGACCTTGTCAGTATCCTGGTACTCATGCCGGTACTCGTGGTCGTGGCGAGCCGCATCCGTCTGGATGGGTCGTTGCGGCGCTTCGCAACCTGGGCCGGTAACTCCTCGTACCCCGTCTATCTGCTGCAGGGGACATTTTTCCTGGTTTTTGCCGCAGTTCCGCAGCTTTTCCACCAGCGCGCCGCGATGTTTGTCCCAGCCATTGGTGTGGCGCTGGTTCTCACGACGATTGGCACTGCGCTGATCGTCGATCGGTACTACGAGTTGCCGGCGCGCAATTTCCTCAAGCGCCGATTGAGCTTTCTTTGGTCCCCGCGCACCCTGCCGACACAAGGCGGCAGCGGGACGGGCCTCGCGCACACCAGCAATGGGCGATTCCATCGTGAGGGGTCGCCTTGAGCCGCTTGGATCGCCGGCATTCCAAGGGCCGGCGCGCAAATTTCTGAAGTGGAGGTGGTACTTCATGGGGCGACCACTCTGGGGTGCACCTGATGGCGGCCATCTCGAACCGCGGCGTAGCGGGACCACCAAGGCGACAGGAGCTCGGGCCGCGAGCTTGGACCTCGTCTCTCGAGACTAGAATCTGCCGATGACCGTATTTGGAATGCACGCGCCCGAACAAGCGGCGGCAAGGCCATCAACGGCTGGCGGCGCATCGCGGCACATTCCGTCGCTCGACGGCATCCGCGCCATCAGCTTCCTGCTTGTCTTCGTTGCGCACTGCGGCCTTGAGGTCATCCCGGGCGGATTGGGCGTGACCATCTTTTTTTTCCTCAGTGGCTACCTGATCACCACGCTGATGCGCTCCGAATTCGATCGCAACGGGCGTGTGAGCTTTTCCGATTTCTGGCTGCGACGCGCGTTGCGCATATTGCCGCAGTTCTACCTCGTACTCGCCGCCGCGTACGGTTCGGCAGTTCTCCTGGGTCAATTCCACCTGCTGCAGTGGCATATCCTGCTTGCGCAAGCATTGCACGTCACGAACTACTGGATCATTTTCGAGGGTTACGAGGGCTTTCCAAATTTCACCGGGACGGTCGTCTACTGGTCCCTTGCGGTGGAAGAGCACTTCTACGTGATTTTCCCGTTCCTCTACGTGTGGATGCGCCGCCGGAACATGGCGGGGCGGCAACAGGCCGTCCTGCTGCTCTCGCTTTGCGGTGTAATAGTCGCTTGGCGGTGCTGGCTCGTGCTCGGCCTGCATGTGGCAACCGATCGCACGTATATGGCGAGCGATACGAGGATCGACTCCATCTTGTTCGGCTGCGTACTGGCGGTGTACCGCAATCCGGTGCGCGATCGGGTACCGGGCAGTGAATCTCTTTGGCGCATCCTCGTCGTTCCGCTGGCGGTACTCGCCCTGCTTCTGACGCTATTCGTGCGTGCCGAGTGGTTTCGCGAGACCTTGCGCTATTCCCTCCAGGGAATGGCGCTCATACCACTGTTCACGGCTGCGATCCGCTTTCCGGGTTGGTTCGTTTTTCGCTGGCTGAACTGGCGCCCGGTGGCCTTCCTGGGCGTGCTTTCATACTCTCTTTACCTGGTCCACTTCGGTGCAATCTTCATCGTGCGTGATGCACTGCATGGGGCAGCGCCCCTTCTCACCGGCGTCCTCGCATTCTCCGGCGCGCTCGTCGTCGCCTGGATCCTTTACAGGTTCGTCGAACGGCCCTGCGCCGTCCTGCGCAGACGCCTGGTGGATTAGACGTCGAGGTACCCGATCAGGGGATATCGTCATCGCCGTCGTCTCGGATCATCCCCGGCACGCTGGGCGGATGTCATGCGTCCGGCGCAAGCTCATCGAGGCTTCGCCAGGCGTCGGCATGCAGGCTTTCGCGGACGGCCTGCTGGATTTGCTGGGCACGCCGCGTCGCGGAAAGCGGGTTGAGGCGGCTCTCGAGTTGTCCGCTGCGCAGACAGTTCGCAACTTCGGCGATCTCCCCACGAAAACCGCTGCCGCGCAAGGGATGCAAGACCGAGACCTGGTCGAGCACGGCATGACGAAGCTGGTTCAGGCGCTGGCCCACCTTCGCTGATACCCCGCCGGCTCGGTAGGTCGATGTTTCCAGACGGTACGGGTCCAATACGGAGACGGGGATGCTGATACGGCCGTGGCTACCGAGGACTTCGAACGCGTTGCGCGTATTGGCCACGATGCTGGTTTCAAGCTGGAACGAAAACCGCGGGTACGCGAGGACGATGTGCGCGTGCTCGACGGCTTGGGCACTTCCGCGGCGCCGGCCCGAGGCGATAACGCGCAGCGGATTTCCGAAAAGGAGAAGCGCGAGCGAGAACCCGTAGCAGCCGAAAACCGAAAGCGCGTCGCGTGATGGATCGGTATTGTCGGTCGAGGCACCACGGAACTCGGCATAACCGACCTGCATGGACGCACTCAGGATCTCCCCCAACGAACCCTTCTCCAGCTGCATGCGCAATTGCGCAACGAGCGGATTGAATCGCAGCCACATGGCCTCCATGGCAAACACGCCGGCTTCGCGGACTGCGGATTGCAGTCGATCGAATTCGGCAAGGGAAGCCGTCATCGGTTTTTCGCACAGGAATGGCTTGCCAGCCTCCAGGGCCAGACGGCAGAGATCGTGATGGCTTGAGGTTGGCGAGGCGATATAGAAGACATCGATCTCCGGAACCGAAAACGCCGTCCGTTCCCGGCCGAGGGCGCGCTCGAAGCCAAATTCCTTCGCAAATTGCGTCGCCTTGCGCGGGTCACGTGCGAGGACGGCATATTTCGCGTTTCCCGGTACCCGGCCCAGAGCCTTGGCGAATGACGCGGAAACCACTCCCGTTGCGACGACACCCCAGCGGATTGGCTTTTCGGTCATGACTTGGCGGACCGCGCTTCGTCTTCATATATCGGGACCATGCTGCGCCACGCACGCTTGCCGCGTGCGGCGGCCCTTCTCAGCCGCAGTGTGGACGGCAAGCGGCGCTGTCCCAGCGCCAGGGCCAATTCGGCAACCGATAGCACGCCCAGCTGGATTTGGGCGATCGTGGAGATTTTCAGCGCCGCCAAAGCCGGGGATCGCGCATTGCGGACGTGCGTCGACGCGTAAATTTGACCCCCGACGAAGCTTCGCTTTTCGAGGTAGTCAAACTCGCAGCGGCGCACGGGCACCAACTCCCGCGTGCGCGCCGCCGGCACCCAGGCGAAGCGCCTGCCCATCCGCTCAAGCCGGCAGAAGATGTCGACGTCTTCGCCGCCCGACTTGCCGTAATGGACGTCGAACGGCGCCGGGCCGGAAAAACACACGCTGCGGCGAAATATGCAATTTGAGGTGGCGGGCACGAATCCGCGCGTCCGTAGCGGCCCCATGATCCGCAAAGGCGTGGGTTCCTGCACGTCGAGCTCGCGCCGGAAGAACGCGTCGGAATCGGGCGTGGCGCGCTGCGGATCCTCGTACACGGGTGCCACGGGTCCGCAGAGAACGTCGTAATGTTCGTCCTCGAGCACGCGCTGGACGCCGGCGAGCCAGCCGGATTCCACCGTCATGTCGTCATCGATCATGGCGATGAAACGGCCGCGGGCTGCACTGACCCCCCGATTCCTCGCCACGGCGATGTTGGCGGGGTGCGCGGTCAGGTACTGCAGCGATACCGGTGATTCGTGCAGCAGGCCAGCGACGACTCGGCGCGCGGTTTCGGCATCGCTATTGTCGACTACCAGGATCTCGGACACGACCCGATTCAGGCCGTCCAGCGCGAAGAGCGATCTGAGGCAAGCCGCCAGCAGATCCTCCCGGTGGTAGGTGCAGACCAGGAAGGACAGCAGCGGGTCAACATCAGCGGACGGTTCGAATGTCGTCGCCACGGAAAAGTCCCTAGAATGAACCGCGGGCTGGACTCACCGATTGCGGGGGAGCGCCGATTAGGCTAAGGTCTGGCGCTGCCGAGCCGGCGAACAAAGCCCCGGATTTTACTGTGATTGTAGAGGTCGATTGATGAAAATAGCGATGGTCGGGTGTGGCTTTGTCGCCGATTACTACATGCAATCGCTGCCGGACTATCCGGGCCTCGAACTCGCAGCGGTAGTCGATCGCGACGCAGCGCGCCTGGCGCAGTTCGCTTCGTACTATCGATTGGACTGCGCGCGGCCGGCGCTCGAATCGGTCCTGGCAGATCGATCGATCGAGTTGGTTCTCAACCTGACGAATCCGGACGAACATTACGCGGTTTCCCGGCAATGCCTGCTCGCGGGCAAGCACGTCTATTCGGAAAAACCGCTCGCCATGCGTTTCGAGGACGCGCGCGACCTCTACGAGATCGCGCAGCAGCGCGGTCTCGCCATCGCCTGCGCGCCCTGCAGTGTGCTTGGCGAGACCGCGCAGGGCATCTGGCGCGCGCTACGCGATCAGCGCGTTGGCCCGGTGCGGCTTGTCTACGCCGAGTTGGATGACGGGCTCGTCCAGAAGATGCGCTACAAGAGCTGGATCAGCAATTCGGGACGCCCATGGCCGTATAAGGATGAGTTCGAGGTGGGGTGCACGCTGGAGCACGCCGGCTACTACGTCAATTGGCTTGTGGCGTATTTCGGCCCGGCAACCAGCGTCAACGTCTTCGCGACCTCCATTTATCCCGACAAAGGGACCGACGTTCCGCTCGATCGCATCGCACCGGATTTTTCCGTCGCGTGCATCCAGTTCGAAAGCGGCGTCGTCGCCCGGCTGACCTGCAGCATCGTGGCGCGCAAGGACCAGCGCCTGCGTTTCTTCGGCGAAGCCGGGATTCTCCAGGTCGACGATGCCTGGGACTACCGGGCGCCGATCCATCGCCAGCGCTATGTCAATATTCGCCGGGCCATGGTGATCCTTCCCTTTGGGCGGGAAAGGCTGCCGTCTCGGCCGTACGGCAAGCCGAGCGTTCGTGGCGCGCATGCCATGCACTTCTGCCGCGGGCCGGCCGAGATGGTTGCCGCGTTGCAAGAGAAGCGCCGATCGCATATCCCGGCCGATTTCTGCCTTCACGCAAACGAGATTTCGCTCGCCATCCATGACGCAATGGAAAGGCCCGGCCTCTACAAGTTGACGACCCGGTTCGAACCGATCGAGCCAATGCCCTGGGCGGTCACCTGAGTTCGCATTGGGCGCGCAAAAGGGCCTGCCGCCTGCTCGCGCGAGCTACCTCAATCGACGAACGCCGATAGCAGGCGCACATACGCCGCTTCGTAATAGATTCCCGGCTCGGAAATGGGCCAGGAGTTCTCGGGCCATTGCCCGTTCCAGTCCTTGTAGGATTTTTGCGGGGGCTGGCCGGTTGGCGGAGCAAACTTCACCGGGACGCCGTCGGAGGCGGCATTGGCGTTGGGACCCCCGGGAACGTATCCAGGGGGCGGGCCGCATTCCGAGGTCTTGGCATCGCTCCAGCGGCTGCCGTGCGCATACCAGACGTGAAAGATTTCGTTGGCCGATCGTGTCGCGCCCAGTGCGTACATATTGGTGAGGTAGGCCATGCCGAGCGGATTGACGCCGTGGAAATAATGCACGGTTTCAAGTGCGCGCTGAAGGTAGGTCTGCGTATCCGGCACCTCGATTCGATAGCGCAGGACATCGAGATTGGTGTTTCCGTAATTCGCGCGAGGATTGTTGCTTCCCCAGTGGTAGCTGGGGTCGTGCAGGAAGGACCGGTAAAGGTCGTCGTCAGGATGAAATCCGTAGATCTGATAGCCTCCAAGGACATCCTTGCGTTTGTCCTCGCGGATGGCCTGGCGCAGGGCCGGCTTGGCCTTTGGGAGGCTCGCGTAGAAGAGCAGGGCTTCCCCCTGCTCCGGCCGATAGCGCGTCCAACCGATATCGCGGTAGGCCTGCATTTCACGGTAATGCGACTGAAGATACTCCTCGAAACGTTCGTCGCCGGTGGCGGCAAACAGATAGATCGCGGCCGCTCCCGCAGCCGACTTTTGATCGTCGACCGAAAGATCGGCATTGCCGACGTGTACGACGCCGGTGTCGCAGTGGACTTGGATGCTCGGCGCCTGTTGAAAGTTATCCCAGGCGCGCACGGCGCGCTGCTGTAGATCGGCCGCGTCGGCCTCAAGCGCGGGAAACCTGCGAAAGACGACCGCCGCATGCGCAAAAATGCCCGCAGCCCCGATGGTCGCTGAAGTGCAGGAAGGAATGTAATAGCGCGCCGAATGATCCGAACTTGGTGGGCTGGCCTTCGCGATTACCACCTCTCCGAGCTTGAGGGCCACGCCGCCATCCGTGCCCTGCATGCGCTTGATCCAGTCGACTTCCCATTTGATTTCGTCGATCAGGTCGGGAATGCCGTTGCCCGACTCCGGGATGCCGAAGTCATCGGTAAATGGCGAAGGGTGATCGGTGTAGGTGGTGAGCAGCTGGTGCACCGGTTGGACGGCAAACGTGACGTACTTGTTGGTGTCGCCGGCGTCAAACCAGCCGCCCCGCATATCGCGGATCTTGGTGCTGTTGTCGCGGTCGGTGACGTCATGGGCCTCGCTGTCCTGGTTCGGGCCAAGGTAGGCGGCGTCATCGGTCCAGCACGCCTCGGCATACGGCTGCCGCTTGGCAAATCCGCTGCGCTGGTAGAAGAACGTCCGTACGGCGGCCTTTAGGACATCCTTGTACACATCCGCAGCGATGCTGAAGGGCGGCGACTGCTGCCGGCGGTCGGCGTCGACGACCACGTATCGACCGGGTGCCACCACGCTGGAAAAGTCGAACCACCAGCCCTGATCGCCGGAAGACGATTCCACCTTTCCATCGGCCCAGGCCGTCGGTTGGCCGCTCAGCATCACCTTGCCATCGCCGACGCGTCGTACTTCGTAATGCGTGCCGGGCACATAGGTATCCTGCGCGTCGTATCCCACGCGAGGGCTGCGGATGACGGCAACCTTCGGATCCTTGGGGCGATAGCCGAACTGATCGACCAAAATGTGCAGGTTGGTGGTCAATCCGGCGGGCGCGTCCGCCCGGACCGAAGGCGCTAGAGCGGCTCCGGTTAGCGCAATTGCCGCCAATAATCGCCTACCCATGTTTCCTCCAGGCAACGCGCAAAGGGACGCCGTATTCCATGCAAGGCCTCTTTTCTTCGGTAAGGACGGCCCATGGGCCACGGCATGGCGAAATATATCCGACCGGTACGGGGCACGCCATCAGAGCCTGCCGTGCGCCGACCCGGCGCATTTTCCACAGCCCGCTGCGCGCAAGCGGTCGCTGCCCTAGGGTCGGGCTGGCGATTAAAGCTGATTTCGTGTAAAGTCTTGCTTCTTGGCGCCTTGTTGAATCCGTAATGAAAGGCGCGCGGCGCTGAGCCGTCACCCAATGACGCGGGGTGGAGCAGTCTGGCAGCTCGTCGGGCTCATAACCCGAAGGTCACAGGTTCAAATCCTGTCCCCGCAACCAATAAAACCAAGGGCTTGCATTCGTGCAAGCCCTTCGTCTTTCTAGGCCTGTGACGGATTTGTGCCGTCACCGGCCAAAGCACCGGACCGAACCACCCCAAGGTGCTCAGCGTAGGGCGCCAGGTGATCGGCCGACAGGTGCGCGTACCGCCGCACCATTTCGGCACTCTCCCAGCCCCCCAGCTCCTGCAGCACCACCAAGGGCGTGCCGTTTTGCATGTGCCAGCTCGCCCAGGTATGCCGCAGATCGTGCCAGCGAAAATCCGTGATGCCGGCGCGCCTCAGCGCTGCGTACCAGGCTTTCGTGCTCAGCTGAACCACCGGCTGACCGCGATAGCTGAAGACATACTCCCGATGCTTGCCCAACTGCTTGTGGATCAAGGCAACGGCCTCGGCATCGAGCGGCACCGCGATTGCTCGGCGCGCCTTTGCCTCGTCGGGATGAATCCATGTCCGCCGCTGCCCCAAATCCACCTGCGACCAGCGCAGACCGGTGACGTTCGACGCCCGTAATCCGGTCGCCAAAGAAAACGCCGCCATGTCTGCCAAATGCTCCGGCAACTCGGCCAGGAGCCGCCGCGCCTCTGCCTGCGTCAAAAAGCGGACGCGTCGGTTCGGTTCATGCAGCATGCGCACTTTGGGCGCCCGATCCAGC
>Ga0116231_10013490_pt1 | contig 11456 bp, 9 predicted proteins | sample S1TSphgellanicum_2_FD_89695 | JGI IMG/M metagenome (GOLD analysis project Ga0116231, IMG submission 89695) | Host-associated microbial communities from peat moss isolated from Minnesota, USA - S1T2_Fd - Sphagnum magellanicum MG | ecosystem: Host-associated > Plants > Peat moss > Unclassified...
ACGCGAGCAAGAACAGGCCGACGACGATGTAGCCGAGCATGCCGAAATTCAGGGCCGCGATGGCCTCGGCGACCGGACCCTTGAGGTCCAGCAGGCCGATCAAGACTTGTGCGAGTTCGATGCTGCCGATCACGAGCGCCACGGCGACCGAGAGCCCGGTCGTCGTGACGTTGTAGAAGATTTTGCGCAGCGGATTCATGAGCGCCCAATCATACGCCTTGCACATGAGCACGCCGTCGGTCGTGTCCATGACGGTCATGCCGGCCGCAAACAGGATCGGCAGGCACAGCACGGCGGCCACCGGCAAATCGCCGGCCGAAGCGCCGGCCGTCATCGCGAGCAGGCCGACTTCAGAGGCCGTGTCGAAGCCGAGGCCGAACAGCAGACCGAGCGGATACATCTGCCAGCTGTGATTCATGAGCTGCTGCAGGCGGCCGCCGAACAGGCGATTGAGCAGTCCGCGTTTCTGCAACAGCGCGTCGAGATGGGCATGGCTGTGGGCGGCCGCCCGGGATCGGCGCCAGACGCTCAGGATATCGAGCAGCACGAGTAAATTTAAGATGCCGATGATCCACAGGAAGGCACCGGACACGCCGGTCCCGATCAGAGCGCCGACGCTCTTGAGCGCGGGCAGCCGGGTCGTGACCGCGGCCGCGGCAAACGCGATGCCGATCGCGAGCGCCAGCACGACCGTCGAATGGCCCAGCGAGAAGAAGAATCCGACGCCGAGGGGTCGCCGGCCTTTTTGCAACAGGAAACGCACGGTGTCATCGACGGCCGCAATGTGATCGGCATCGAAGGCATGGCGCAGGCCGAACAGATAGGCGACGAGCCCCAAGCCGACGAGCTGGGCGTGGTGGCTCGCGTAGTGCAAATAGAGCCCCCAGCCGACGACGTGGAGCACGGCGATGAACGCATAAAAGGCCGCGAGGCGCAGCCATTCCGAGCGCGAGAACAGCGATGCGCCGCCCGCCCGCTCCAATGTGCCGGCGACTTGCACGAAATCAGTCAAGACGGCCCCTTTATATTGCGGTCTGATCCCGTCAGTACGCACGCCGGCCGCCGTCGGATGCAGCAAGGCTCGCCGGACTGCATCCGCGGCGCCCGCCGGCTCGTAGGACGCAGTGTGCTCGACACCTTCACATTGTGCCACCGACGCTCGCGATCGCCGGTATTGGCCGCCACGCTGCTCGGCCTCGGCTGGGCCTTTGGCGCACCGCCGGCCGCCGCCGGTGTCGACGCGTCGGCACTGCCCGCACCGCCGTCGCCATTCCGCGCTGCCTACCTGCCCACGAACGATGCCGAGGTTCTCCAGGACGTGCCGCCCGCCGGCGACCCCGTCGTTGCACGCATGCTGACGCTGCGCGCAGAGCAGCAGCGGGTCCCCACGAGCTTGGCCGCCGCCATCTCCTTGGCGGGTGCTTACATCGATTATGGCCGGCAAATCGGTGATGCTCACTACGCGGGCTACGCCGAGGCCGTCGTCGCGCGCTGGCTCGGCGAACGTGAACCACCGGCGAGTGTCCTGTTGACCGAGGCCACGATCCTGCAATACCGCCATCAATTTCCCGAAGCGCGCGAGTTTCTGCGGCGCACGCTGCGCCGTGATCCCGCCAATGCCCAAGCCTGGCTCACGCAAGCCACGCTCGACATGGTTCAAGGGGACTACCGCCAGGCGGGGCAAGACTGCGTCAAGGTCACGGCCACGGCCGGCTTCGACTGGGGCCTGGCTTGCTCCGGTAATTTGCGGCTCTATACGGGCGGCGCACGGCAGAGCCTCGCGCTTCTCGAGCAGGCACGCGCCGCGGGTGCAGCCGCGAGCCCCAGCTATGCGGCCTGGACCGCAGGCCTCATGGCCGAAGCGGCCGAGCGGCTCGGCGACTGGCCCCAGGCGGAGAGCCATTATCGGGAAGCCTTGCGCCTGCTGCCCCAGGATAATTTTCTGCTCGTTGCCTACGCCGATTTCCTGCTCGACCGTGGCCGCCCGCGCGAGGTGCTCGCGCTGCTCGCCGAGCACACGCAGTCCGATACGGCGTTCCTGCGCATCGCACTGGCCGCGGCCGCGATGCATAGCGAAGACACGGCGCGTTATACCTGGATCATGAGCGCGCGTTTCGCAGCGCTCGCACTGCGCGGCAGCGACTACTTCGGCCGCGAGCAGGCGCGTTTTGCGCTCGAACTGCAGCATGATCCGTCGACCGCGCTCGACCTCGCGCGCCGCAATTGGCAAGTGCAGCGCGAACCTTGGGATACGCGTCTCTTGCTCGAGGCCGCACTCGCGGCCGGTCAGCCGCAGGCCGCCCAAGAAGCGCTCGACTTCGTCCAGGCCAGCAAACTCGAGGATCCCGTCATCAGGCCACTCGTCGTGCGCCTGCGGGCTGCGCTGCCGCTGAATCCGGCGCGGGTCGTCTCGGCGGGAGCCGCGCGATGAGCCGCGTGCGACGCAAGGCGGCGGTGTTGCTCGCAGCCGCGGTGTTCGCGGGCGGACTGCCGGCCGCGAAGGTCGAGGCACATTCCGCGAGTGATGCCTACCTCAGCTTGCATGTCGTCAGCGGCGCCACGGCCGGCCCGCTGCACTTGGCCGGGCAATGGGACATCGCGCTGCGCGATCTCGATTTCGTGCTGCGACTCGATGCCGACGGCAACGGCCACTTGACTTGGGGCGAGGTTCGCCGGCGGCAGGCCGCGATCACGGCCTATGTGTTCCAGCACTTGCAGCTGCGCGCGGGCGCGGGGACCCCGTGCCGGATTGCACCCGGACCTCTGCGTATCGACGATCACGCCGACGGCGCGTATGCCGCACTCTCATTCGAGGTCACCTGTCGTGGCGCGCCGGCGAAACTCGCGCTCGACTATGGATTGTTCTTCGCGGTCGACCCCTCCCACCGCGGAATCTTCGTATTCGATTCGAGTGCCGGCACGGCAACCGCGGTGTTGTCACCGGAGCATGCGACACTCGATCTCGCGCTGTAGACCAGCACGACTGGACCCGCACTAGTTGCTGTGGCATCGTGATCCGCTACGATGGCTATGCTGAGTAGCAATAGGACGCGACGCGCCGTTGTACGGCTGCTCGCGGCGACGGCGCTCTTGGGCACGTGGTCCGCGCTTGCGGCGCGGCCGCCGGCCTTGAGCACGCTGCGTATCACCGACGCTTGGATTCGATGGTTGCCCGCCGGATTGCCCGCCGCGGCTTATCTAACGATCGCCAACGCGGGCCCCCGCCCCGTGATCCTCGTCGGTGCATCGAGCCCCGCGTACAATGATGTCTCGCTGCATCAAACCCAAGACCATGCGGGATCCATGCAAATGCTGGCGATCGAGCAGCTCAGCGTCGCGCCGCAGGTGACCTTGCGCTTCGCGGATTCGGGCTACCACTTCATGCTCATGGGGCCGAAACAGCCGATCAAACCCGGTGATCGCGTGCCCATCACGCTGAATTTTGCCGACGCGCCGTCCGTGACGCTGTCCTTTGAAGTTCGCAAGCCCGACGCGAGCGATGCGCCGGCCGCAAGCCCTTAGAACAAACCGACGACGCGACCTTCCGCGTCGATGTCGATGCGGCAGGCGGCCGGCGTCTTCGGCAGTCCCGGCATCGTGAGCATGTCGCCGCAGACGAACACGACGAACTCGGCTCCCGCGGCGAGCCGTACTTCGCGCACCGTGACGATGTGACCCGTGGGAGCCCCGCGGAGTTCGGGATTCGTCGAGAACGAGTACTGCGTCTTCGCGATACACACGGGCAAATGCCCGTAGCCCGCCGCTTGCAGCCGCGCGACCTCGGCGAGCACGGCCGCATCGCCGGCAACGTCGGCGGCGCCATAGATTTCGGTCGCCACGGTGCGCATCTTTTCCCAAAGCGGCAGCTCATCGGCGTACACGAAGCGCGGCGTCGCCGCGCCGCCCGCCCGCCCCGTAGCCGCTGCCCCTTCCGACGCGAGTGCGACGACCGCGCGCGCCAACTGTTCGGCACCCGCGCTGCCCTCGCTCCAGTGGCGCGCGGCAATCGCCCGCACCGACTGGGCCGCGAGCCGTGACTCGAGCAAGGCGAATTCGGCCGGCGTGTCATGCGCGAACATGTTGACCGAGATCACGCAAGGCAGACCATAACGGTCCCGCACGTTGCGCACATGGCGTTCGAGATTCAAAATGCCGCGCTCGAGCGCCGCGAGGTTCTCGCGCGAAACGTCGGCGAGCGCGCAGCCACCTTGAAACTTGAGTGCGCGCAGCGTCGCGACGATGACGGCCGCCGCGGGCGCCAAGCCCGCCTTGCGGCACTTGATGTCGATGAACTTCTCCGCGCCGAGATCGGCGCCGAATCCCGCCTCGGTGACGACGTAATCGGCGAGCTTGAGCGCCGCGCGGGTCGCGAGCACCGAGTTGCAGCCATGCGCGATGTTCGCGAACGGGCCGCCGTGAATGATCGCGGGATTATTCTCCAGGGTCTGCACGAGATTCGGCTTCACGGCCTCGCGCAGCAGCACGGTCATCGCGCCGGCGGCGCTCAAGTCACTCGCGCGCACGGGCTGCCCGTCCTGGTTGTACGCGACGACGATGTTCGCGAGACGCTTTTTCAGATCCTGCAGGCTCGTCGCAAGACACAGTATCGCCATGACTTCGGAAGCCACGACGATGTCGAATCCGTCCTCGCGCGGAAAACCGTTCGCGGGGCCGCCAAGGCCGCAGACGATCTCGCGCAGCGCGCGGTCGTTCATATCCATGACGCGCTTCCAGGCGATCCGTCGCAGGTCGATGTTCAGTTCGTTGCCATGATGCACGTGATTGTCGAGCAGCGCGGCGAGCAGATTGTGCGCGAGTCCGACCGCGTTGAAATCGCCCGTGAAATGCAGGTTGATGTCTTCCATCGGAACGACTTGTGCGAATCCCCCGCCCGCCGCGCCGCCCTTCAAGCCGAACACGGGACCCAGGGACGGCTCGCGCAGGCAGATGATCGTGCGTCGTCCGATTCGGTTCAGCGCGTCGCCGAGACCGACGGTCGTCGTCGTCTTGCCTTCGCCGGCGGGCGTCGGCGTCATGGCGGTCACGAGGATCAGTTTGCCGTCGGGACGGTCCTCTAGGCTCGCCAGATAATCGAGCGAGAGTTTGGCCTTGAAGCGCCCATAGGTGTCGAGAGCCTCGGGCGGGATGCCGAGCTTGGCGGCGATTTCCGGGATCGGCAGCAGCGTCGCGTGCTGGGCAATATCGATATCAGAGCGCATCACGCCTCCCCGTTCAAGAGCGCACGAACAAGACCACGGTCAGTGTGAGACCAATTGCCGTGATGCCGATTCGCAGCGCCGTTTCGTTGATCCGTCGCAGCAGAAACACGCCGAGCTGGCCGCCGAGGATCGCCGCCACGGCGACAATGAGCACGACCCGCCAGTCGAATCGCATTTGGAACAGAAACACCAGAACCGACGATCCGCCCATCATCGCGGCCAGCAGATTCTTGGTCGCGCCGGCGTGACGCACGGCCATGCCCGCCGCGGTCAATGCCGCGAGCATGAGAATGCCGATGCCGCCGCCAAAATAGCCCCCATACACCGCGATCGCAAACTGCGCGACCGCGGCAGTCCGCGGGCCAATCGGTGAAGGCGCGCCTTCGGCTCGGGCCTTGCGGAAGAAGCTGCCCCAGGCGAATACGGCCGTCGCGAACAGCACGAGATAGGGCACGAGCCGCGTGAACACGGAGACCGGCGTCGCGAGCAGCAGCAGCGCACCCAATGCGCCGCCGATCAGACTCAATAGGATCAGCGTTCGCACCGACAAGCCGACCGCCGAGCGCACGAGTGCGACGCCCGACAGGCCGGTCGTGACCTGGCCCGGGAACAATGCGACGGCCGACGTGATATTGGCCGCGCGCGGATCGAGGCCGGCGTAGAGCAGCGCCGGAAACGTGATGAAGGTGCCGCCGCCCGCGAGTGCATTTTGCGCGCCCGCCGCGAATGCCGCCACGGCGAGGACCAGGTGCGCGAGGGTCACGATTCAGTAGCGGACCGCGGCCCGCACTCGCTGCTCACGCCAATGAAAGTCGCTGACCAGCCCTAAATCGATGAGCGTCGCGAGCGCCGTGACCGTATAGCCGGCGCGCAGGCAAAGATCCGCGGCCGCGCGCATCGTGCCCCCGGTCGCGAGTACGTCGTCGACGAGCACGAGCCGGCCGTGCCCGGGCTGCATTTCGAGGACACCGGACCCATACTCGAGATCGTAAGCGGCATCGACGACGGGAGGCGGCAACTTGCCCTGTTTCCGAATGAGCACGAAGCCTTTGTTCAAGCGCGCCGCGAGCGCGGCACCGAGGATGAAGCCGCGCGATTCGATGCCCGCGAGCGCGTCGATGGCGCGCCATTCGCTCGCGCTCAGCAACTCTTCGAGCGACCGCAGGGTCAAATCGAGATGGTTGCGCAGCAGCGGGGAGATGTCGCGAAACAGAATCCCGGGGCTCGGGAAATTCGGGATTTCCGCGATGTATTGCTTCAGGTCGACCATGGTCAGCGGTTATCATAAACCACCTATGCGCCACGTACCTCCCCGCTCGTTCGCTTTATTGCTTGCCGCGACCCTCGCCTGCGCCTCGGCGGCAGCCTTCGCAAGCGTCACCGTGCCGGAACCGGTGCCCCCCGGCCGGCACGCGGATACGCCCGGCATCGACTGGTTTGCGGGCGATGTGAATGCCGCTTTCGCGGCCGCGAAGCTTGCCAACAAGCCCGTGTTTCTCTACTGGGGTGCCAAGTGGTGCCCGCCTTGCCAGCAGCTGAAGTCCTCGGTGTTCTCGCGCAGCGACTTCATCGCGAAAACGCATCAGTTCGTGGCCGTCTATCTCGACGGCGACGATCCGGGCGCGCAGAAATGGGGTGAGACCTTTCACGTCTCCGGCTATCCCACGGTCGTCATCCTGCGCGCGGATCGACGCGAAGTGACGCGCATATCGGGAGGCGTCGATCTCGCCTCGTATGCCGACTCGCTCGACGCCGCCCTCGGTGACGTGCAGCCGCTCGCCGACGTGCTCGCCACGCTCTTGCGGGATCCGGCTGCGCTCAAGACCGCTGATTGTCAGCGCCTCGCCTACTATGCCTGGGACGTCGGCTACTTCGGCGACACGCCGACGCCGGCTCTGGCCGCGGCGCTCGCGAGGGCCTCGGCATCCTGTCCCGGTTTGAGCGCCAACGAACGCGCACGGCTGACCATCGTCGCGGGTTCCTTGTCGCCGACACCGGATGTCGTGACGGCGATCCTCGCGATCGTCGCCGATCACGCACTCGCGGTACGCGTCGCCGACGCGCTCGAAGGGCTCGGCGACAAGTTCTATTCGGAAGTTGCGACGCGCGGGACCACCGTGGCCGCCGCCTTCGACCAGGATTGGGCGGCCGTCATGGAAACCGTGGCTGCAGATACGCACGTGATTCCCGCCGACCAGCTTTATGCGCTCGGCACGGAACTCGCCGTGGCGAAGAAATTCTCTGCCTCACAGAGCGTGCCGCCGGAACTGGCAGCGACGGCGCGCAAGCGGCTGGCAGCGGTCTTACAAGCGCCGATGTCGCCGTATGCGCGCGCGGGCGTCATCAACGCGGCGTCGTTCATCGACGACGAGCTCGGCGACGACGATGCCGAGTATGCGATGCTTCAAGGGGAACTCGCGACCGCCAAAGCCCCGTACTACTACATGGCGGACCTCGGCGAGATCGAGGAGAAGCGCGGCCATACCGCCGCGGCGCTCGCCTGGTACGAACGGGCCTATCGCGAGTCCGACGGCATTGCCACGCGGTTTCAGTGGGGCAATCTCTATCTTGGCGCCTTGCTCCGACTCGCGCCCGAGGATCATGCTCGGATCCGCCGAGTCGGCCTCTCGGTCATCGCGGAATTGGACGGCCCCGATCGGATTCAGGCCCGCACGCGGCGGCGGCTCGAAGTGCTCGAGGGACAGCTGCGCGACTGGGGCCGCAAGCAACATACGCAAGCCGACATTCGCGTCTTGCGTGCGCGCATGGCCACTATCTGCACGAAACTGCCGCGTCAAGACGGCGGCCTCGAAGCTTGCCGGCAATTCCTCGCGAAAACGGTCTAGCCAATTGTATGGCGAGTGAGGCGCAACGCCGATTCGGCGCCGTCGAGGCGGGCGGCACGAAGTTCGTCTGCGCCATCGGCGATGAATCCGGGCGCATTCTCACGGAAACGCGATTCCCGACGACCGATCCCGCGACGACGATTGCCGCGATGATCGCCTGTCTGCGGCGCCAGGAAGCCGAATGCGGTCCGCTCTCGGCGATCGGCCTCGCTTCGTTCGGCCCCATCGAGTTGAACCCGGCTTCGCCGCAGCACGGTCGGATTCTCGCGACGCCGAAGCCGGGCTGGACCGGCGCCGACATCACGGGCGCACTCGAGCGTGAATTCGCGCTGCCGGTCGCGATCGACACGGACGTCAATGCGGCGGCGCTGGCCGAGCATCGCTGGGGCGCGGCCCAAGACATCGAGGATCTCGTCTACGTGACCGTCGGCACCGGCATCGGTGGCGGCGCACTCGTCGGCGGACGGCGCGTGCATGGGCTCATGCACTCCGAGATGGGTCATCTGCTGCCGAGGCGCCATGCGCTCGACGCCACTTTCCCGGGCGTCTGCCCGTTTCACGGCGACTGCATCGAGGGTCTCGCGTCCGGCCCGGCGATCATCGCGCGCGCGGGTGCTCCGCTGGAAGAGCTCGGGCCCGACCATCCTCAATGGGAGATCGAAGCCGACTACCTGGGGCAGCTCTGCGCACAGCTCGTACTCGCGCTCTCGCCGCGACGGATCATATTGGGCGGCGGCGTCATGAATCAGAGCCGATTGTTCTTGGGCGTTCGCCGCCGCACCCAGCACTGGTTGGGTGGCTATGTGCAGCGAGCCGAACTGCAAGCGGGCATCGACGACTTCATCGTCGCGCCGCGTCTCGGTGCGCAGGCCGGCATCAAGGGCGCTCTGGCGCTTGCGCTCGAAATCGCGACGGTCGGCGCCACCGAATTGATCCATGCGGATGACAACCGGGCCATGGCGGTGCTGTACGCCAAGAATATCGCGACTCTGCAGGCGTTTTATACCGGCGCCCTTGCGTTGGCGGTCGAACATGCGGTGTCGGATCACGTGCTGCTCGCCTCGCGCGGCTTTCAGCTCGTGATACTGCAGGTGCCCGACGCAATCGGATCGACGATCACGATCGCCGACCCACCTCGGCGCCGCAGCGAGACACCGATCAAATTGGTGTTCGAGGTCGCGAGCCTTGCCGCGGTCCGCGAGCTCGCACCCCGATTCGGCGGTGCATTCAATCCGAAGCAGAGAGAGTGGACCTATCGCGGCCAGCGCGTCTGCGACGGCCAGGATCCGGAAGGCAATGTGATTCAGTGTCGCGAAAAGGTGCCAGTCCCCACAGCTCAACCGAGCAGCCAGTGAACGCGCGTGCCCGAGGCGATGGCGCTCACTCCGTCGGGTGCGGCAGCTTCGCGACCTCAGCGGCCGTGACCGTGTTCTTCCAGTGGTTGCCGAAGTTCGTGCGCACATAGTTCACGACCGCGGCGACTTGCTCGTCGCTCAAGTGCACTTCGCGCATCGGGCCGGCAAGATCGTTCGACAGCCCGAAAGCCGGCATCGCCTTGCGTCCGTGCAGCACGGTCACGGCCGCAAATTCCCAGGACACGAGCTTGGGGTCTCCGGCGAGCTTCGGATAGTAGCCGGCCCCCACCGCGCCGGTGCCCCCGGGCATGTGGCAACCCCGGCAGATATGCGCATAGATCTCGGCACCGCTCGTCGTCGCAAGATCCGTCGTCTCGGTCGTCACGGCCGCGGCATCGTCGGCGCGCGCGACGCGCGGCAGGCTCGGCAGCGCTGCCGCCGCCGCGAGGGCCAGCGCAGCGCCCAGTAGAAGCCGCGCGCTCATGCCTTGGCACCCGCGGCAACCGCGCGCGCGTGCAGGCGCCCGATGGCGTCGAGCGCCGACGTAACGCCGCCCTCCTGCCAGCCGCCGATGAACGAGGCATGCTCGCCGGCGAGTGCGATGCGCCCGTCGATCTTGCAGAGGTTGTCGTAGTGCGCGGCGCGCGCGGGCTCGCTCCAGATCCCGAAGCATCCCATCGTGAATGGCGAGCGGTGCCAGGCGACGGCGACGCCATTGTCGAATTCGTCGTGGTATTGCGGATGAATCGCGGCGCCATACTCGACAGCCTTCGCGACCCGCTCCGCGGGCGACATCGACGTGAATTCCATCGCGTTCAAACCCCAGATGTAAGCGCCGAGCAGCACGCCCTTGCCGCTGCTGTGATAGCCGGTGTTCGGATAGCCGATGTTCGTGATCGGCAGGTCGGTGTACGTGATGCCGCCATAGATGTGATCGTCCTCCTCCCAGAAGCGGCGCTTGAATTGCAGACCGACCTTGATCGCGGAAGCGTACGGTACGGCAGCAATCGCGCTCGCCATCGGCGCATCGACGTTCATGGGAATTTGCGAGAGGATCGTGAGCGGGATCGTGCACAAGCACCAATCGGCCTGCGCCGTGAGCGTCGTGCCGGGCGACGCCAAGTCTTCGTAGCGCACGGTGACGCCGCGCTCATCCTGGTGGATGTCGGTGACTTTCGAGTTGTAGCGGATCAGCTCCCCGAGTTCCCGGCCGAAGGCTTCGCCGATGCGGCCCATGCCGCCCACGGGCTGGAACAGCGCCGTTTGCATGTCGAAAGCGTCGCCGTTCGGTATGCCCTTCCAGAGCGTCGAGTCGAGCAGATCCTTCAATGCGATCGGCTCCGACGGGATCGGCCGCGCCGTGAGGCCGCCACCGGGCGGTTTGTGGAAACCGCGCCGCTCGCTCGTCTGCTGACTCGCCGCATACGTGAAGTCCTTGTCCAACGCGCCCCATTCGCGCAGTGACTCGAGCAGCTTCTCCTGATCCTCCTTGGTGACGACGGCGTCGAGCGCTTGTTGGCGCGTGGCCTTGGCCAGCAGCTCGGCGACCTGGCCTTGGTAATCCGCCTTGACCTCGCGGTAGCGCCGCGGTTTGCCGCCGAAGGCCTTGCTGTTGTGCAGGTAGGCGTTGTAGTTGACCTGAACGAACGCTTCCAACGGCACGTTCAAGCGTTTCGCGTAGCTCAAGATGCCGCGATGGTGATACGGGATGCGCCATGGGCCCGGATTGATGTAGAGGCCGGGGTCGAACTGACACTCCTGCGTCGCGCCGCCGAGTTCCGTGTACTTATCCCCGCCGCGCAGACTCCAATTGCGGCCGCCGGCGCGGTGGTTGTACTCGAGCACCTGGACGCGGTAGCCCGCATTGCGTAGTTCGTAGGCGGCCGTCATGCCGGCAACGCCCGCGCCGAGTATGAGCACCGAGGCGCCCGGCGGTGCGCCCTGCAGATCGATCGGGCCGCGATACGGAGAATCGGCCGCAAACCCGAGCGTGCTCATCGCCTGATACATCGCCGAGCCGCCGGCCGTCATGCCGA
>Ga0116231_10013492_pt1 | contig 11455 bp, 6 predicted proteins | sample S1TSphgellanicum_2_FD_89695 | JGI IMG/M metagenome (GOLD analysis project Ga0116231, IMG submission 89695) | Host-associated microbial communities from peat moss isolated from Minnesota, USA - S1T2_Fd - Sphagnum magellanicum MG | ecosystem: Host-associated > Plants > Peat moss > Unclassified...
GAAGGGGTAAAAGATTAAAAAAAAAGACCCAAGGGGGGGATGCAAAAGGGGAAGCCAAAAAAAAACCCCCCTGGGGTGGGGGGGCCAGGGGGAAGGCCCCCCCCCCCCCCCCCCCCCCCCCCCCCCCATATCATATAGGTATGAACATTATGGTAATGAGTACTTTTTTGTTTTCTTGGATGACATTTAGGTGGGATCCAACTTCCAAAAGCAAAACTAATTGATGCCCAAGGCACCATTCTGGACATGTTGAAAAAGAAAAGTTGCCTAAACTATGATTTTGTTGGTGTGAACATATTATATGTGGAGGAGCCAAATGAGTTCCCAAAGAAGCTCTTTGGCAACAATCTAAACATGCTTTGCTTGTAGGTCTAGATTTCCAAAGGAATTAGCTTAATTTCTCACTTGTTGGATGTGTAAGCATGATGCAATGGCAACTGCAATTATTGATCTTGATAGATAATGGAGGTTGCTACAAACATGACACTAGTCATGAGCAATCAAATAGTTGTTGGCAACAAACAACAAAGGACCTTGGGCCGTGCATTGTGCTCAAATCAGGGTGTGTGTAAGTGTACCCTATCCAAATTTTTAAAAGCAAAGGGATTTAATCTTGATTGTGCATAGTGCTTAAATCAAGATGTATGTTTGATGCTCGCTATCCAAATTTTTAAAGTTTGAAAGGAGCATGACGGAGCTGACCCAACTTCAAGGTCAAGCAATCGGAGAACTTTAGAGGGTGTTAAATGTTATATTGTGGATAGAGGTGTTGACAAGGTGTTGCATTTTTTAAGCAAACAAAGAGGTTGATTAGGGACTTTTGAAGTAATTGTTGTTGGAATATTTGGTATTGATGTTTTTTTTTATCTTTGAAACATAGGAGGCATGAAATTATAGTTTAACGGTGGTAGTTTTGGATCCTTTAGCTTTATGCTCTTTAGTTAGTTTGGAAGATTTCATCAAAGCTTTGCCAACATGATTATGGCTCTATTGTTATTCTTTCAATGTTTTTCTTTCAATTATTTTATTTAAAAAATGGCAACATGTTGACAGAGAAATGAGTTTTACACCAAAAAACAAATGTTTTTTTCAAGTCGTTATATTGGAGAAATCACAAGCTAGTAAAAATTCATCACCAAAAACAGTCACTCATTGTTATAGATAGAATATATTCTGATTCTTCAAATTACAAATGCTCGTGCTGAACTCAAAATGGTTGATTTTCCATTACCATTGTTTGAGTAAGCTTTATAACTTTTGGAATGATGACTATGGATGACTAACTGAAACTTTGATAATTGTTTATATTTTAAACTTTTAATTCATATTTTCATTATCCTTAATTTGAAAGCATTGGATATATTTTAATGCCTGATATCAGTGTGAATACGTACAAATTTATTTAACACTAAGTGTAAAGCTATGAAGTCATATCAATAGAGTGAATTGGTTGATTTCATAACAACTAGTGATTTCAAACATATCTAATATGACCCATTATATTTTAACCCATGTATTAACTATCAAAGAACTTGGCATAGGAAGCCCCATGCATTGAATATATATATATAGAGCCATAATTTTTTGCCAATGCTTAATAGCTTGCAAGGAGAAAAACCATTGAAAAACATAAAAGCTTGTGGGGCCCTTAAGGCCATCACCGAGCTTCGGAATAACAATGGGCTTAAGGGTTAAGGGGTTATTTTTGCAAACATTCCCCATTGGGAACCCACCCACACATGCCAATCCCCCAAAATCAGCTCTCGTTTACAAACGGCCGTTGCCTTCACTCACATATACTAATGGTTGTTGCCTTTACTCACATAATACTATTCTTGGTTCATGATCAAACCTGATAAGTCTGAAATAAGACTTATTAATGGTTTTGTAGCAAGCTAATAAATTGTGTGCATCCTACTATACCCATCTCCTCCTCCCCCCCACTTGAACGATATTTAAGTGACCAATTTGGGCTTGCCTTGGCATTGACAATGATTTAGGAAATAATCTGGGGTCCTATTTTAGGTGGGTGCAATCAAATTTACTCTCTTCAAGAAATTTGATAAACTGGTCTTTAATAATAATAATAAAAAGTTTCTATTCACCTGGGTAAAATTAATGCAGGCAAATAGCGTTTAGCCAGGGTGAACATTAGGCCTTGAAGTAGCTATATTCAACCTCAGAAATGTTAAATTTGAACTGGGAGACTCTGTTTTAGGTCATGTCATGTTAAGCATGAAACCCCCAAAAAAAAACATTTGCCAGGTTTTTTCCATTGTATGTACGAACATAGGTGCTTTGATCAACTATTAAAAGGCCAACAGGGTAAACCCAGTGGACAAGGCCCCCACAATGAAAAGAATGCCCATGATCACTAGGTGCATTAGGTCTATATATAGAGAGAGAGAGATGGCAACTACAGTTTGCTCTATAGGTGGGGAACTACTGGTAAACTTGCTTTGAAGGGGTTGCTCTTTTTGCCCTCAAAGACATTCTAAATGCTCAAATGTTGTGGGGAGAGCTGGTGTTCACTTGGGATGAAGGAATATTTTTTGAAGTGAGAAATCTGTGATTTGGACCAATATGTTGACTATATAATATTTTCTTTGTGTCCTCAACTGCCACCCACATAATCTAACAACATCTTCCTAGTATTTGCTGATGATATCGGTGTTTGGTGCAGCTTTTTGAAGGTCCATGTCCTGACTTTATGCAGTTCCTTATTGTACTACTTCCTTCTCTCTACAAATGAACAATCATGATGAAACCCTGCCAATCATAAATAAACCAAAGCACCAAAAAAAGGGGGAAAACAAGAAGGAACAAAATGGAAGGACCAGTGTTCAAGAAGACAAAAGAACCACCGAAAGAGGGCCAACAACAAGAGGAACATCAAGTTCTTGAACACCCTCTTGTCACGAGTAGTATATCAAATATGGAAAGGGGAGAACTTCTTGAAAGGATGCCTAGCCTAGAAGAATCCTCACCTAATGTAATATTACATCTCAAAATAGAAACTGCATGCACATGTTGTAATGCCATTGACACTCTTTATTTATAAAATGTGTGTAAAAGAGAGAGAGGAGCCCCAGTTCTTGTTGTTCCCCGTGCCATGTTGGCACATCGATGAAAAAACTCATTCACTTATTAATGTAAACATTTGAAAACCTCTATAGTTAAAAGGATAAACATGTCCGTCAATAATTGATTGCAATAAAAACCATCTTTTGCCTAAATTGCGATTATTGTAACAACCCCACGAGAAAAAACAACCTGTGAAACCAAATCAACTTGAATGGGGTTGACCATGACAATGTCTACCAATGTGCGGACATTATTGATTGATAGCACAATGTCGATTCAATGGCACGAAGACTGTAGTGTAAGGGAAAAAAGGACATGGGTTTATTTTCGCAAGATATCAAATTTCGCATTTCTTGCACTGGTCGTGAAAGCATTTCGCACAACATCATGCCAGGTCATCCTCTCCCCACCATGTGTGCACTTAAAAAGTTGGATCCCCATAGGATCCAAAGCCTAGTTACAAATGCAATTTGAGACCCCAAAGGTTAAAGGATGGGGAAAGACCCAACCTAATGTGTGGTGGAAAAAACATATGAAGGTAGGTGGAAGAAAGGAATGACTAAGTGGGCTAACAACCAAATGTTCGCACCTAGCCTCGCACACAACTTCAAGTGCATTCAATGCAAATTAAAAGGTAAATAAAAAATGATCTTAATAAAAAAATGGTTGTGTAATCTCTTTAAAATATTCTCCTAAAGGCGATCTAAGCCTCTTTTGGCCGATTACTCTAAAGGGAAGAACACATCTTGTAACCCCCAAAGGAAAAAGCTCTCATGCTCATTTCAAACGCACTTAAAAAATGAGTGGCATTGAGTTGCTCACACCTATCGCCTCCAACAAGAATAGGCAAAAATCCAAAAAAACCTAGAAACTATGATAGGGGCTACCAAGGACCAACTCCCCAAATAAGTAGTTAGAATAATGAACTCCGAAAAAATCAACCTTACACCCCCACTAAAACTAAGGAAAACAATTTGTTGATGATCTAAATGGGTCTCGAAGCACTCCAATGAGCTCAGACCCAAAAGTCTTAAAAATTCCCATAAAGGTGGACTCAAAAATGACGAATTATTTCACAAAACTTGGAAAGGGGGGGAAGCAACGAAGCAAAAAAAAAACGAAACATCAAAAAATGATATCAAAAACCACCTAAATGTACCCTAATCTTGGGAGCACATCTTCTACATGTCAAACATCCCTACTTAAAGCATTTTGCAAAAAAAAATATGCAAAGGAGGTAGAGACAAAGGGGACGCCAAGGATCCTAATGCCATTAGGGTGATGACAAAATTCAATAAGGGGGACGAACCTATGAAGTAAGCCAAATGGAGCCCACACAGAACATTTGTAGAGTTGAACAAATAACCCAACAAAAACAAACTAGAAAATAAAATGATAAAAAACAAAGGAGATGACATGGGTAGGGTTCAAGATATGGGTGTCATTGGCCAAGGAAAGGAAGAAACATGAAGGGAAAACCTCCGAAAAACAACACAAAGCGCAAAAATAAACTAGTGCAAAAAGAGGCCTTCTAAGCAGGTCACCTTGGTGTGTGCCCATAAAAGAAAGAATGATAAACAAAGCCCCTAGGGAATCATGATGATTGAAATACAAAGGAACCTAAAAGCCATTTTAAAAAAAACACAAAGGCAAAGTTGAGATAATTGGCCTCCCACTACCCAAAGCTCTTAGAAAATGGCCTCATGCAAAATGGTGTTGAAAACATTTGCAATGTCTACCTAAAGCGCCACCTAATTAGGATGGGCATCCAAGGTGGCTTGAATACCATGGACCGTGGCTTCACAACCTTTTATAACCACCACCTCAAATTGATATGGTGACAAATGAGAAATAAACACATTATGAAATTATAAGCATAAAGCCCTGTTCACTAACCAATAAAATGAATCTCCTGCTACAATCAAACATATGTCACCAAAAGATTTGACATTAGTAGAAATTGGCCAAAATGTAACCATTGTATTTGTGACTACATGTAACTATTAGTTATTTACAATTACATTTAGACATTTTTGCAACTATTTCTTGTGTTGGTCATATTTGTGACTATAGTGCAACTAATTTGCAGCTATTTTGGTGTTCATCTTTCCATGTGAACAACATTTAGTTTAGTTTTGATCCAAAAAGAACAATTTATGTCCCATTAGTTACAAATGTGACCAATTTTGTTGTAACCCTATGGATATACAAAGGTGTATTTTGTGAATTTTAAATAATATAATTGGGTGTATTAGGATTTATAAATGTATATTTTGAATTTATATGAACAACCATATTAGATGTGTATTCAAGTATTATCATTAGCATAAATGGCCTTGATATTATGGTTACACTAAATAGTGTATATTTTGACCATATTAAAATTTTATGTAAGATATTTGTTAAATATAATGTGCCCATATTACAAGTTTATCCAAACCATCTTATTATACTTCTTAAAATTATTACAAATGACATTTTTTATTATTTTTGTTAATATTATATTATATATTTATTTTAATTAAATGTGATACAAATATATTTTTTAATATTATCTTTGACTAAAATTTTAAATAGTAATATATTATTACATGATGATGATGATGATGATGATATTAAAATGATAGGAAAATTAGTTATATAATTACTTAATTAATTATTAAAAACTTAATATATTATTCTATCATCATTAATTTTTTCAAATGACTAATGTACTTATTAAAAATTAATTTTTATTTATAAAAATGAAAAAGTAGTTATAATAAATCATAATAGTTTTAACAAGTGACATAATATATATATAATAATAGCTAACCTAGGCTAGCTACAAATTATATTATTATTATTATTATAAGTAACAAATTATGAATATTATTAGATTAATATAATATTACTAGGAAATATTAATATATAGTTTTTATTTTTTATATTTTCAATTTATAATTGATATTTATTAATTATTAATAATTAAATTATTATAATAAATTAATAATATAAACTTTTTATTTTCAGTTTTATTATTTTATTATTCTATAATAATTATTGTATTAGTTAGAATTGAAATCTAATAAATTATTATACAAATGAAAAAAATATTTTTGAAGGAAAATATACTTATTAAAAATATAAAATATTTATTATAATAGTTCATAAATAGCTTTAATGAGTGAAGTATTAATATGAATAATAAAAATAAAATAGTTAACTTTGGCTACCAATTAATTACAATAATAATTGAATAATGTTATTGTTACTATTAAACATTTATATTTATGTTTATTATTAACTATATAAATGAAAATAATAACAGGATTAATTATAATAAAATAATTAGTTTAGGCTATGTTTTATTTATATTATTAGATATAAAAAAAACTAATACTCAATATTTATAATTAATAGCTAATAATTATTAAATACTGAATATTTCAGTTATTATATTAATTTATTTGGTTACAAAATTATTATTTATTATTTATTAATAATTAGCTAATTATTTCAATATTGGCCAATTACTAGTTAATTAAATTGGCTAATATATCATTATAGTTTATATATATTTTAAATTAAATAATAATAATATTATTATTATTAAGCTAATAAATTAAATAATATTTAATATAATTAATTCAGTAATATAAGATATTGATGATTATTACTATAAATAATTAGTAATCTTATTAGTTAATTTGTTAGCTAGTTAATTGTCACTTACCTACTTAATTATATATTTTTCAAGGTGAGAATGAAGATGAAACATATGGGATAAATTTTTTTAGTTGTAACTAGTTTGCAACTAAAAATGTTTAGTCACAAACAACTTGTAACTAAAAATTCTCTCCCATATGTTTTAGCTTTCATTTTCATCTTGGAAAGTATATAAACAAGGTGTTTTGTTTTACCATTTTGTATTTAAAAAGATGGGCATATGGTTTGAGTCAATAAAAACGATTTAAAACTCAAAATAAAATATAAATATTCATGTATTTGCACTTAACCACCTACTTCCCTAACTTACCTACCTTTTTTTTACCTACCTACCTACCAAAATAGGTATTTGGCATAGGTAGATACCGAGTTCAAGCTACATACCTAAATACTTATTTAAATTTAATTTGGAAATTTTCAATTAATGTGCCATGTGGCAAATTTCTAATGCACTACGTGTCACAATCTAAACCATCCAAACATAAAATTAAACATTTTAGATTATTTCAAAATAATAATAAAATGTGGGACACGTGGCAACACATAACTTGTTCCCATTGTTCACACAAAAAAGTCGCATCTTAGTTGCAAAGGACAATATGCATATGACTAATCAAATGATGAAGGTGTATTTTGTTGATTTTTTTTTTCATTCAAAATTTGTTGTTGTTTGCGATTAATGTTAATGTGACTTATCCAACACGACTATTAATATTTTAGTTGCAATTAAAAATTAATTACATGGACTAATTGTAAAATGACCATTTTCTATTAGTGTGACCAAAGCCAAAAGCTAATTAGCCCCAAGAACTCAATCCACAAACCCAAGGATGAAGCCAACAGCCACATGGGAACACAATTGGTGGAACTAAATAAAGCCACTTGTTGAATTTTCAAGGCTAAAAATCTCAAAGATGTTTGAAGACCATGCTAGATGGACCACCAACCAATAAATGAAACATTCACAAAAATGCCAATCTAAAAGAGTCCACGAAAAGTTCAAGGTTTAAATTTAATTGAAAGTCTAATAAAGAATTTGAATGGGGGGAGTTTATGTCTAGTCGGTGCAAAGCTAGCAACGCATTAATCATTTTTAAACACGTCAAAGTTGGGGCAAGAGGGGCAAAAGCCCTAATAGCATGTGCAAATTCCTTGGCATGCTTAAGGGTTAAATTCCATATTAGCCAACGCACAAGGGGTGCCATAGAAGCAAAATCAAAATCGAGCAGACTTGTTGACATGCCCATAATGAAAGACAAGGCTAGCACCTATGCATTTGCTTGCATTCACAAAAGGTGCTCCACTTGAAGTTATTTTAAATCACCATAAAGGAATCATCAAAGGTGTGCCTCAGTCTTTTTATGTTCGGTTAATCCCCCATGAAAGAAAAAAAAAACAACACTAAAGGAACAACAAGAATAGGTGCTAAGCTATCGCATTAAATGGGTCCCATGCTAAGTGGTCAAAAGGAAGGCAAAAAGCAAGTTGCACCTCTCACCAAAGAATGAAAGGGATGCATGTGTATAAACGCGGTTTAAAAAGGCCCAAATGGAAGGTGTTCCAAAGATCGAATGCCAAAATCAAAGTCTAGGCCACTAAGGGGAAGAGGGGGGCCAAAGAAAAAGATAGAAAAACCTAGAAAGCCATCTCGAAAGAGAACTTGATATGCTTGACAATGCCTTTAATGCCAAGCCATGCCATGTTGGGAAAATAGGGTTCCACAACCGAAACATGGAATGTCACGACCACAACCCAAGGATGATATATAATAGAAAGGCCACAAGCCATTTTAAGAACTGAACCGAAACAAAAACCAAAAGCTAAAGAAGGAAAGGCCTCCATCGTATCGAAGGAAAAGAAAAAGAAAAAAGAAAAAAAGAATGAAAGAAATAAGAATGAAAGAAAAAAGGAAGAGAGAAAGAAAGAAAAAGAAGAAAGGAGAAAGGAAGGAAGGAAAAGAAGCTAGAAGAAATAAGGAAAGAAAAGACAAAGAAAGAAACAAGGAAAGAAAAAAAGACGAGAGTGGGAAAAAAAAAACCTACCTTAGACTATCATGCTACTCCCACCTGCTGACCCGTCTCCTATTGCCATCACCAAGACACCTCCCTAATGCATTGATGTGCTTCTTACCATTACCAAAACACCTCCTTGATGCATTGATGCACCTCCTACCATGATGAGAACACTTCCTTGATGCATTGATGCACCTTTAGCCATTGCCAAGATTTTGCTTTAGCCCTTGAACCTTTACAGCTCAGGTAGTTTGCACATATCCCACACCCTAATCCATTCCCATTGTTGTGTTGTGTGATTGTTAGCATGAGATGTTGTTCTACCAAATTGTTGTAATGATTTGCAGTTTTCATGCCACTTTGTTGTTTTCACATGATGAGCTAAAAGCGCATATGGTAGCATTATTGTGTTCCTTTAAACTATTAGTTGAAAAGTTCATGGTTTGGGAAAGGCAATTACATTATTAGTATGGAGACAACAAGCCATGTTGCTCTTTTTGGTGGTGGCCCAATAACAACTCCCAACAAATCAAGATAATGAATAATTGTTTTGTTTATTTCAAGAATCCATAATAAACAAGTAAAAGGAAACAAGTAACAACCAACATTTCTAAAGTAGTGATCAATATGTGACCTTGCAAAAACATTTCACATCTAAATTTACTTATTTACTTTTTTGCAAACCCACCCATAAAACTGAAACTGGAGTCTAGGATTGCAAATAGGTGGCAGACTATTAATAGCAAACTACCTTGACCAATCATTATGATTATCCAATTAAAAACAAGGAACAACAATTAAATCACATTTGTTACATTGTTCTATAGCAAGTGTTAGGTTGTGTGACGCCTTTTACCAACCTCAACAAGTTATATGAAAATGGTATGCCAAAACCATTTTGTTGGGCCAAACTAGTATATTATAAATTTTCTTCATTTCTTGAACTTAGAAGTGCCCAAATGTCCATTACAACTTAGAAGTGCCCAAGTTTTTATTTTAATACCACTTGTTTCCCATTTAATTATGTTGAGAAATCTCACTTGGGGATGTCCACTAGCATTATTATACATTGATACAATGGTAAAAATCTCAAAGTGTTGTTTTTAAACATTGTAAACATGCCTTTTGTAGACTAATTGAATGCAAATTTATCATTTCATGCATTAAAAATTAGCCTCCCAAAGATCTCACTCAAGAAAGTGAAGGTGCCAATGTAAGTGTTGGCTCACCCTAGCCCCCAATCTTTTGGGTTTCAATTTTGTTGTTTGGGTGTTCTTGACAAGCTTCATCTTATAGTTCCAAAGCATAATTTGTGAAGGGAAAGTATAGGAATACAATTTTGCTCCTATTTAGTGTTGCATTACACCCTGTGAACCAAGGAACATAACGATCCTAACAACAAGGAATTACACCCCGTGAACTAAGGAGCATAACAGTCTTGGCAATAGGACATTAGTGTTGTACCCCGCCTTGGCATTCCCTACAACTTTGCCTTCATTCACACACCTAAATAAACACCTAAACTACATGCACATGGCAAACCATGTGCTAGTGAAATTTGGCATTCAGACTCATCTTGTAACCTAGGGCTAACCCCAACCTCTAAATAATAGGGACTAAACCCACTGCAGATTTCCCAAGTGAACATCTCCTTGGGCCCCCTTCCTTAAACCCTCATTTGTTGACATTTTTTTGTTCGTGAGTGTTGTCAAACCAAGAGTCAAACCTAGCCCAACATTTAAACTCACAACCCAAGCTGCCACAAGGATTGTTTCGTAGTGGTTTGGAATTGGGCCTCAATTAGGAAAATCCTCTCAATTGAAGGTCCACCTACAAAGGCATGTCATTGGCCTCCACTTTAGAAATGTCAACATCTTTGTTGACATTATTTTGGGGTGATAACCTAAGCATTTCTACTGCCTTTTTTTCCCTTTGACTTAATGGTGGGATTAGTTACTTCCTGATCAAAGGAGACCATTCGTGCTCTATCTTTGTGTTATCAGCATAAGAGGTATTACTAAATGTGTATTTTGTTTTTACCCAATGCACTCACTTTTGGCATCTTCCCCAAATTCCCCCTTGTGACCATCTCTTCTTCCCTTAGAGTCTTCTTTGAGTCTAGCTTAAAGGTTCTAATCACCACAATGAACAAGGGTTTCAAACGTGCCAACATATAGTGTTGAATTGGGCTCCATGGTCCAAATCCCTTTTATTTAAACAGGACATGATTCACAAGTTCATGCATAAGAAGTTTGATTTTTCCACTCAAGGATGTGCCATTTTATTCACACACATCACCACCTTAATCTTGCTTGACCAAACTTTAGATTTTTTCAATTCAAATTCAATTCCAAGTCTAATTCCATTGGTTGCCACCTCTTCACCTTTACTAATTGCTTGCTCCAACATGAACCTTAACCTTTTTGTTACCAACCACATTCGCGAAAACCCTTAACCCTCTATTAGCGAAGATGATTATTTTTGTTATTTTTGTGGGTGTTTTCCCCCAATTTTAGAAGGGGTTGATGTCTTCATCAACACTTAGGCCATTTGTAGGTGGGTCTTTTTTTTTTTTTTTTTTTCTTTATCTGTTTATGCCCACTTTTTTTCTCCAATTTTTTCCGCTCTTCTTGGGGGGGGTTTTTAATAAA
>Ga0116231_10013493_pt1 | contig 11455 bp, 6 predicted proteins | sample S1TSphgellanicum_2_FD_89695 | JGI IMG/M metagenome (GOLD analysis project Ga0116231, IMG submission 89695) | Host-associated microbial communities from peat moss isolated from Minnesota, USA - S1T2_Fd - Sphagnum magellanicum MG | ecosystem: Host-associated > Plants > Peat moss > Unclassified...
ACCAGTTGACGCTCGACATGAGCCTGACCGCGTGTCTCTCGACCTGCCTCGTGGCCTTCGTGTGCGCACAAACCCGTCGCGAGGAGCCGACGGCGTGCCGCGCGTGGATGATCCTCAGCTGGGCAGCGATGGCGCTCGCCGTGCTCACGAAGGGTCTCATCGGCTTGGTGATCCCGGCGTGCAGCTTGGTTGCCTACACGCTTTGGCAAAGGGATTACCGGCTCTGGCGGCACCTGCATTTCGCCGTCGGCATCCCGGTGTTCTCGGCGGTCGCCGCTCCCTGGTTCGTGCTGGCCGCGCGCGCCAACGACCACTTCCTCTGGTTCTTTTTCGTGCGCGAACACTGGCAACGATTCCTCACGCCGATCGAGATGCGCTCCCAGCCCTGGTGGTTCTTCGTGCCCGTGCTCCTGCTGGGGCTGTTGCCCTGGGTGAGCCAGGCGCTGCGGGTGCTGGCCACGGGCTGGCGCCGCCAGGAGCCCGTCGGACGATTCGATCCGCGGCGCTTGCTCTGGATCTGGTCGGTGTTCGTGCTGGTGTTTTTCTCCGCATCGCATTCGAAACTGATTCCGTACATCCTGCCGGCGATTCCGACGCTCGCCTTGCTGGTGGCGGCGCCGCGGGCGGGGCACGACCGCGGACATGTGCTCGCAGGCGCCGTGCTGACCCTCGCGTTTGCGCTCGGCGTGCTGGTCTTTGCGAGCGGCTGGCACAGCTCGGCGTCCGTCCTCGCCCTGTTGCAACGGCTGCGCCCGGCGTTGTTCGCCACCGCCGGCGTATTGCTCGCGGCCGGCGCCTGGTGTCTGCGCCTGTGGGCACGACGACGCCCCCTGGGCGCACTCGCCGCCTTGTGCCTCGGTTGGTTCGCCGCGGCAGTGACGATCACCGGCGGCGGCTATGCAGTGCAGGGGCTCTATAGCGCCAAGGATCTCGCGGCGGCGATCGCGCAAGTGGCATCGCCGGACGCGCCCGTCTTCACGGTGCAGGATTACTACCAGTCCTTGCCGTTCTACCTGCGGCGCACGGTCACTCTCGTCGACTACCACGATGAATTCAGTTTCGGCCTGGAGCAGGCGCCGCAGCTCGGGATCCCGGATCTCGACCGTTTCGCAGCGCGGTGGCAGGACCTCCCCGAGGGCTATGCATTGATGCCCCTCGCGACGCGGGCCCGCCTTGCAGCAGGCGGTACGGCGCCGACGGGCGAGTTCCCGATGCGTGAACTCGCCGAATTTCCCGGTCGGATCGTGCTGATCAGCCGTCGATAATGATTCTCGACCGGGGCGCCCGTTATAAACTACCGGGCTAGAGTCGCCTTGCCGGCGGCAGTCCACTGATTCGCACCATTATGGTGCGGCCGCCCGGATGGCGGCCTCCGGGAGAATTTTTCGTGTCGATCCATGTCGCCCTCAATCATCTGACTCATTACCGCTACGATCGGCTCGTCGGCTTGAGTCCCCAGATCGTCCGTCTGCGGCCGGCGCCGCATTGCCGCACGCGCATTCTCTCCTATTCGCTGAAAGTGACGCCCTCGGATCACTTCATCAATTGGCAGCAGGATCCGGAAGCCAACTATCTCGCGCGGCTGGTGTTCCCCGACGAGACGCGGTATCTGCGCATCGAGGTCGACCTCGTCGCGGAAATGTCGGTGTACAACCCCTTCGACTTCTTCCTCGCGCCTTACGCGGAGAAGTTCCCGTTCAAGTACGACTCGAACGAGCGGCGTGAATTGGTGCCCTACCTCGTCAAGGGGCCCACGACGCCGCTGCTCACGGCCTACCTCGCCGGCATCCCCAAGGAGCCGCGCCGGACGATCGACTTCATCGTCGACATCAACCGCCGTGTCGCCGCCGACATTCAGTACCTCATCCGCTTGGAGCCTGGCGTCCAAGCCCCCGAGGAGACGCTGCTGAAGCGATCGGGCTCCTGCCGCGATTCGGCGGCGCTGCTCGTGCAACTCTTCCGGCATCTGGGCATGGCCGCGCGTTTCGTATCGGGCTATTTGATTCAATTGGTCGCGGACGTCAAATCGCTCGATGGGCCGTCGGGCGCGAGCCAGGATTTCACGGACCTGCACGCGTGGTGCGAGGTGTATCTGCCGGGCGCGGGCTGGATCGGTCTCGATCCGACCTCGGGTCTGCTCGCCGGAGAAGGGCATATCCCGCTCGCCTGCACGCCGGAGCCTTCGGGCGCGGCGCCCGTGACCGGCGCGGTCGACGAGTGCGAGACGCAGTTCGAGCATCAGATGAGCGTGCGGCGCATCTGGGAAGCACCGCGAGTCACCAAACCGTATTCCGAGTCGCAGTGGTCGGCGATCGAGAACCTGGGAGCCGCGGTCGATCGCGATCTGTCCGCTCTCGACGTGCGCCTGACGATGGGCGGCGAGCCGACCTTCGTGTCGATCGACGATCCGGATGGCGAGGAATGGAACACGGCGGCGCTCGGTCCGACCAAGCGTCGCTATGCGGCGGATCTGTACAAGCGTCTGAAGAACCGCTACGCGCCACAGGGACTCGCGCATTTCGGTCAGGGCAAATGGTATCCGGGCGAACAACTGCCGCGCTGGTCGCTGAATTGCTTCTGGCGCAGGGACGGCGAGCCGATCTGGCGCAATCCCGCGTTGATCGCCGACGAGAGCACGCATTACGACGTCGGTGACGCGGCGTCGGCGCGCTTTCTCGCGCGGGTCGCGACGGAACTGGGTTTCGATCCGAAATTCGTCTTTCCCGCGTACGAGGATGCGTTCTATTACCTCTGGCGCGAGCGGCAGCTGCCGATCAACGTCGATCCCTTCGACTCCAAGCTCGAGGATCCGCTCGAGCGGGCGCGCCTGGTGAAGATTTTCGAACAAGGCCTCGACAAGGTCGTCGGTCACGTCCTCCCGGTGGCGCGCAGCGAGGACGGTCGGCGTTGGCAGACCGGGCCCTGGTTCCTGCGCGCCGAGCGCTGTTACCTCGTCCCCGGCGATTCGCCGCTCGGCTATCGGTTACCCCTGGATTCCCAGCCGTGGACCGCGAGTGGCGACTACCCCTTCATTCATGCGCCGGATCCCACGCGCGATTTCGCGCCGCTGCCGGCGCATGCGACCATCCGTCGCCAGGTGGCCGCGCGCGACGCTGCGCGCGCGCCCCTCGTCACCGATCGACCGCCGGTCAAAAAGGAGTCGGCCGCGAGTCTCACGCGCACCTCGATGTGCGCGCAGGCGCGTGACGGCGTGCTCTATCTCTTCATGCCACCGGTGCGCGAACTCGAGGATTACCTCGAACTCGTCGGCGCCGTCGAGGCCGCGGCCGAGGCGCTCGATCAGCCGATCATCCTCGAAGGCTACGAACCACCCGGCGACCCGCGGCTGCGCAATTTTCGCGTCACGCCGGATCCCGGGGTCATCGAAGTCAACGTGCAGCCCTCCGAGAGCTGGGAAGAGCTCGTCGATCGCACGACCTTTCTCTACGAGGCCGCGCGCGAGTCGCGTCTGCAGTCCGAGAAGTTCATGCTCGACGGACGACACGTCGGCACCGGCGGCGGCAATCACTTCGTGCTCGGCGGCGCGACGCCCCAGGATTCGCCGTTCCTGCGCCGGCCCGATCTGCTGCGCAGCCTGCTCGGCTACTGGCACAATCACCCCTCGCTCTCGTATCTATTCTCGGGTCTGTTCATCGGTCCCACCTCGCAGGCCCCGCGCATCGACGAGGCGCGCAACGACTCGCTGCACGAGCTCGAAATCGCGTTCCGTCAATTTCCGAAGGCGGGCACGAGCTGTGCGCCCTGGTTGGTCGATCGACTTCTCCGCAATTTGCTGATCGACGTGACCGGCAACACGCATCGCTCGGAATTCTGCATCGACAAGCTGTACTCGCCGGATGGCGCGACGGGGCGCTTGGGATTGCTCGAGCTGCGTGCGTTCGAGATGCCGCCGCATGCGCGCATGAGCCTGACGCAGCAGTTGCTGCTGCGCGCCCTGGTCGCGCGTTTCTGGCGCACGCCCTACGAGCCGGAGAAACTCGCCCGCTGGGGCACGGAGTTGCACGACCGCTTCCTGATGCCGTATTTCGTCGAGCGGGACTTTCGCGACGTGATCAGCGAGACGCGGGCGGCCGGTTTCGCGCTCGATGCCGATTGGTTCGCGCCGCATTTCGAGTTTCGGTTTCCGAAGCACGGGGATTTCGCGACTCAAGGCATGGAATTCGAACTTCGCCATGCGCTGGAACCCTGGCATGTCATGGGTGAGCAGGGCGCGCCGGGCGGCGCGGTACGCTACGTGGACTCCTCGGTCGAACGTCTGCAGGTCAAGGTCTCGGGATTGGCGCCCGATCGCTATGCGGTCACCTGTAACGGGCGTCGCGTGCCGTTGCGGCCGACGGGCCGGGTCGGCGAGTTCGTGGGCGCCGTGCGCTACCGGGCTTGGAAACCGGCGTCGGCCCTGCATCCGACGATCGGCATTCATGCGCCCCTGACCTTCGATTTGTTCGACACCTGGATGAGCCGTTCCGCGGGTGGTTGTCAGTATCACGTGACCAACCCCGGCGGCTTGAGTCACGCCGCGTTCCCGATCAATTCCTACGAGGCGGAAAGTCGCCGCCTGGCGCGTTTCTTCCGGATGGGCCACACGCCGGGGACGATGAGCGTGCTGCCGGAAACCGTGGATGCCGAGTTTCCGTTCACGCTGGATCTACGCCGGTGACGCAGAGATCTACGCCAGTGACGCAACGACCCGCGCCAGCGGTCGGCTGAGCGATGCCCGCGAAGCTCGAAACCTATGCGAGTGATCCTCGGCGCTACGACGAGCTGCTCGATCGCAGCGGGGTCGTCCGCGCGCATTGGCGACCGCTGATCGACCGGCTCGTGCTCGACGGGGCCGAGTCGGTGCGCCGTGGTGCGGAACTCGCGCGCCGCCTCATCGTCGAGAACGGCGTCACCTACAACGTCTACGCCGACCCGCAGGGCCGGGATCGCCCCTGGGTGCTCGATCCCCTGCCGCTGCTGCTCACGGCCGCGGAATGGCGGGAGATCGAGCTCGGCGTGACCCAGCGCGCGCGTCTGCTCGACGGCCTGCTCGCCGACCTCTACGGCCCGCAGCGTCTGCTCGCCGACGGCCTCGTGCCGCCCGAGCTGCCGTTCGGCCATCCGAATTTTCTCTGGCCCTGTCACGGACTCGTGCCACCGGGCAAGCACTGGCTGCACGTCTATGCAGTCGACATCTCGCGCTCCGCCGACGGCCGCTGGTGGGCGCTCGCGGATCGCACGCAGACACCGTCCGGCACGGGCTATGCGCTCGAGAATCGCCAGATCGTCTCGCGCATCTTTCCCGACCTCGTCAACGACCTCGGCGTGCGTTCGCTCGGCGGATTCGTCATCGCCCTGCGCGAACACCTCGTCCAGCAAAGCACCGACGGCGAGGCGCCGCTCGCCGTCGTGCTGACGCCGGGTTCGTTCAACGAAACCTATTTCGAGCATGCCTATCTCGCGCGCCAGCTCGGGCTGCCGTTGGTCGAGGGTCACGATCTCACGGTGCGTGGCGACACCTTGTTCCTCAAGACGCTCGGCGGCCTGCGCCGCGTGCACGCGATCCTGCGCCGGCTCGACGACGATTTCTGCGATCCGGTGGAGCTGCGCGGCGACTCCGCCCTGGGCGTCCCCGGATTGATCGCCGCCGTGCGCGCCGGCAAGGTGATGATCGCCAATGCGCTGGGCAGCGGGGTGCTCGAGTCGGCCGCCTGGATGGGCTTCATGCCGGCGGTGGCCGAACGGCTGCTCGGCGAGAAGCTGCGCCTGCCCTCGGTCGCAACCTGGTGGTGCGGCGAGCCGCTCGCGCTCGAACACGTGATCCGCCATCTCGAGGACCTCGTCGTCAAGCCGACCTATCCCAATCAACAATTCACGCCGGTCTTCGGCCGCGATCTCGATCCGGCCGCCCGCGCCACCTTGGTCGAGCGTCTGCGCGCGCGGCCGCATGCCTACGTGGCCCAGGAGCGTCTGGCCTTCTCGCAGGCGCCCGTGTGGCGCAACACCGCGGGGACGGGACTCGCGGCGCGCGCGCTCGGCATCCGCGTCTACGCGATCGCGACCCCGACGGGCTACCGGGTCATGCCCGGCGGACTGGCACGCATCGCCGGCGACGGGGCCGTCGACATCGTCTCCATGCAGCGCGGCGGCGGCAGCAAGGATGTCTGGGTTCTCACGCCGGACGCGCGCGCGGCCGACGAGACCCAGGGCTTGCTCGCGCTGGTGCCGCCGACGCCGGCCGCCGCCCAGGCCCGGACCCAGGTGCGCCACGACGAGTTGCCGTCCCGCCTCGCCGAGAATCTGTTCTGGCTCGGCCGCTACAGCGAGCGCTGCGACAGCAAGGCCCGGCTGCTGCGCGCCTCCCTGAGCATTCGCAGCACGACCTCCGTATGGTCGGCCGCGCTCGCGAGCTGTCGCTACTTCGGCGTCAGCCCCGTGCCCGGCGAAACGCCCGAGGCGGCCGGGCCGGTGTTGTCCGCGTTCAGCGAAAGCAATTCGGCGGGCCTTGCGGCGGACCTGCAGCGCCTGGTCTGGTGTGCCGCCCAGGCGCGCAGCCGCTTGTCGGCCGAGAACTGGCGCGCGGTGGGCGTGTTGCACCGGGAATTTCAGGAGGCGGCCGCGAGCGGCATCGATCCGCGCGAGGTGCTCGACCGGCTGCTGTTGGGGCTCGCGGCGCTCGCCGGTTTCGCGCTCGATGACATGACCCAGGACGACGGCTGGCGCCTGCTGATGCTGGGTCGTCGGCTCGAACGCCTGCAGTTTCTCGCCGAGCTGCTCGCGCAGCGCCTGGGAGAAGGGGGAACTCCGAGCCAGAGCGAGCTCGAGTGGCTGCTCGAGATCGGCGACAGCACGATCACCTACCGCACGCGTTATCTTGCCTCGCCTCAGCTCGCCGCGACGATCGACCTGCTGGTCTACGACGCCAGCAATCCGCGCGCGCTGGCCTTCCAGTGGCAGGAGATCGAACACTCCCTGCTGCGCATCGCCACCTCGCTCGGCGGCACGCCCGACGAGAGCCTCAACGAGGCTGTCGCGCTCGTGCAGGAGCTGCAGCTGAACGGACTCGACGGCGACGGCCCGCGCGCACTGCGGGCGCGCGAGTCGCTGAGCGTGCAATTGAACGCGCTCGCGGTCGCCGCCGGCCGCTTGTCGGACCGGATATCGCTCAAGCACTTCTCGCTGATCGAGGCGCCGCTGCGCATGGTGGCCGCGTGACGACCTCGCGTCGCTACCGCGTGCGCCACGAGACCATCTATCACTACGGCGGTGACGTCGCGCACTCGCATCAGCTGCTGCATCTGACGCCGCGCGCCTTCGAGCACCAACTCTGCCACGCGCATTCGCTGACGCTGCAACCGACTCCCAGCACGCGCCGCGACGACCTCGACGCGTTCGGCAACACGGTCACCCGGCTCGAGTACGACCGGCCGCACGATCGGCTCGAGGTGCTCGCCGAGGTCCAGGTCGAGGTCCGCGTACCGGAGCCGGTCGCGGCGCAGACGAGCCGGCCCTGGGAAGAGGTGCGCCACTCACTGACCTATCCGGCAAACCAGCTGTCGCCCGAGTGCTTGGACGCGAGCCGCTTTCGGATGGAGTCGGCCTTCGTGCGCATCAAGCAGATCTTCACCGATTACGCGGCCGATTGTTTCCCGGCGCGTACACCGATCCTGGTGGGGGCGGAGGCGCTGATGCACAAGATGTATGCGGACTTCCGCTATGCCCCGGGCACGACCGACGTCAAGACGTCCATCGTCGATGCTTTCGAGGCGCGCCGCGGCGTCTGTCAGGATTTCGCGCACATCATGATCGCCTGTTTGCGGGCGCGCGGACTCGCGGCGCGTTACGTGAGCGGTTACCTGCGCACCTTGCCGGCCGATCAGACCGACGCGAGTCTGCTCGGCGGCGACGCCTCGCATGCCTGGGTGTCGGTGTTCTGTCCGCCGCTCGGCTGGATCGGCCTCGATCCCACCAACGACGTGCGGGTTGCGGGCGATCACATCACGATCGCCTGGGGCCGCGATTTCGGCGACGTCTCGCCCTTGCGCGGCGTCATCGTCGGCGGCGGCCGCCACCGCTTGTCGGTGCGGGTCTGGGTGCAGCCCGAGTAAACGCCGCCCAAGTAATCTGCGTGCCGCCGGAGTATCATGGCCTTCGACAGCCGTTGCGCCCAGCGATGCGCGCCCCCTTTTTCAGGAGACCCCGTTGGCCAAGCCGAATTACCGTCACGCGAAAAAACAGAAAGAGGCCGCCCGCAAAGCCCGACAGGATGCGAAGCAGCAGCGCAAGGCGGGTCTGACGGAGGCACAGAATCCGGTGGATGCACCGGCCGGCGACGAGGCGTCCACCCCTCGCTCCGAGTCGGGTTCGGTCGGCGGGGGCGCGACGCCCGCGTCTTAACCGGCCGCCAGGTAGGCGGCGCGTTGCTGCGCGAACTGCACGACCTGCGCCGCCAACAGTCCCAGCTGGCGTTCGATCGCGGGGTGGGCAGCGATGTTGTCCTTGTCGAAATTTCCCTCGCTGGTATTGATTGCCACGCCGAGCGGCGTCGGCCAGCCCCGCAGCGCGTGCACGATCGAGCGCAGCGCCGTCAGCGTCGTGCCGGTGGCCTGCCAGCCGTAGGCGCAGGCGATCAAGCCGACCGAGCGGCCCTCGAAATACGGTGCCTCGTCGGCCCGCATATCCTCGGCATAGTCGAGCGCGTTCTTGATCAAGCCGGACAGCGAGCCATGGTAGCCCGGTGAGGCGACGATGATGCCGTTCGCGCGCCGCAGGACGGCGACGAAATGCTGGGCCGTGGCGTTGCGCTCCAGGTTCTCCGGTGCATAGATGGGCAGGACGAGATCGGAACCGGCGAGCAATTCGGTCTCGGCGCCGAGTTCCCGGGCTTTCGAGAGCGCGTACTCCAGGGCCTTTTCCGAGGAGGAGCCGGCGCGGGCCGTGCCGCCGAGGCCGACGATCAGGGGGCGCTTGGCCGTGGTTTTGGGTGCGTTGTGCATGGCCCGGAATGCTAACAAATTGCCGCTCCCTGCAGCGGTAAGTCCGCTGATTTGCTCCATTTTTGTGACAGGCGTAGCCGAGCTTCGGCCGCGGTGGTAGCCTCGCGCCTGCGTTTTTCGGCGCGCCACCGGCAATTCATTGGGGGATGGAAACCTTGCGGCGTTCGAACTCGGTTCTGCTTGCGGTGTTACTGTTCGCTCCGGTTGTGCTCCTCGCGGCCATCCCGGCCTGCGCCCAGGCCGGCGCTGCGGACCAGACAAACCCCCCTCCGGCCACGCCCGAAACGCTCTCCCCCGGCATCACGGTCACGGGCGCCGCGCCCGGCAACGAGCCACCGCTACCCAAGCTGCCACCGGATCAATTCACCGACTGCTACGAGACGAGCAAGACCGCAGGTCCCGACACCATCGACTACATCGCCATGACGCTCTGTGAGTCGCAGTTGGCGCAAGACCGCAAGGCCGTGATCGAGAAGTGCATCAACAAGGGCGGCAAGAACGCGCCCGACGTCGTCGTCCAAGCCTGCACGGAATTGCTCGATCGCCGTGTCTTCATCGGCAGCGACCGCTTTTATCTCTACGCGAATCGCGCCGAAGGCTATCTCGCCCAGGGCGACCGGCCGCACGCACTCCAGGATTACGACGCCGCGGTCAAGGCGGCGCCTCATAACCCAAAGCTGTATTTCAACCGCGCCATGTTCTACCTCGGCCAACCGGACGCCGACGCGGCCCTGCAGGATTTCGACCAGGCCTTGAGTCTCGATCCCAAGCTGGTCCCGGCGCTGCTCCAACGCGCGAAGCTGCACAAGGCGCAGGGAAACCTCGCCGCCGCGCTGGCCGACGACTCCGAAGCGGTTCGTCTGGAGCCGAAAACGGCCTCGATCTGGAGCGACCGCGGCTATCTATGCCTGCTGCAGCAGGACTATGCGAGCGCGATCAAGGACGAGGCGGAAGCGATTCGTCTCGACCCGAAGCTGGCGCGCGCCTATTTCTTTCGGGCCACCGCATTCCAGGGGCTGGGCGAGGCATCCAAAGCCCGTGCCGACATCTTGACCGCGGTCCATCTCGATCCGTCCTTGGGGCGTTTCGTGACCAACAAGGACAATAAACCTTTGGTGACGGCGCCGCCTTGAGCATCCGTGCGGAATGTCTCATTCCCGGCGGTCGCCGGCACGTTTTTGTCGGATTTCGGCGACGCGCGCGCCGACCGTCGAAGCCATGAGGTATTCTTAACAGATCTTGTCTTGCGCGAACTCGCCGCCGCCTTAAGAATCGACGCAGTTTCACACCGAGCCGCTCTCCATGCCGTCATCGACTGCCACCGCACTGCGGTCCTGTGTCCTCGCGTTGTCGCTGATCGGTTTGTGCGCGCTCGCCGCCTGCAACGGCACGGCGCTCGCGACCTTGACGGCCACGGCCTCGCCGACGGCCTTTCTCACCTATCGAGTCAATCTCGTCGGCGTGACGCTGCAGAACTCGAGCAGCACGGGCTCGAAGTCGGTCAATTTGTTTCCGACGAGCACGACCGTCGACCTCGCGAAGCTCGCGAACCTGAGCGAAGTCCTCGGCGTCGCGACGGTCGCGAAGGGCAGCTATACCTCGGTGCTCGTGACGGTGGATTACACGAATGCGGTCATCGTCGCCGACAATGGCACGGCGACCGGTGTGACGCTGAAGCCGGTGAACGCGAGCGGCGGGGCGCTGGGGCAGGTGTCGCTGACCTTGAACCTCGATTCCGCCAATCAGCTCAGCATCACCAAGAACCAGACCTCGCGCCTCGCGCTGAACTTCGACCTCGCCGCCTCCAACCTCGCGCGTGACCAGAAGCAGTTCCGCGCCCAGGCCGTTTCGCAGGCGACGCTGGACGCCGACGAGTCGCGGCTGCGCCAGGCCCACGCGGATGTGGCCCAGCAGCAGGCGCTGATGGAGGAAAAGATCGTTCGGGCACCGTTCGCGGGTCATCTCGGTTTGCGCCAGGTGGATGTGGGGCAATATCTCAATGCCGGTGCCACCGTGGTGACGCTCCAGGCGCTGGACCCGCTCTTCGTGGATTTCTACGTGCCGCAGCAGGCGCTGGATAATGTGCGCATCGGCGAAACCGCGCAGGTGACCGTGGACGGGTTCCCCGGCCGGGTGTTCGCGGCGAAGGTGACCGCCATCAGCCCGAAACTGGACCAGGCGAGCCGCATGGCGCAGGTCCGCGCCGAACTGGCCAACAAGGACCATGCGTTGTTGCCCAGCATGTTCGCGACGGTGGTGATCGACCGCGGGGCGCCGAAGCGTTACATTACGTTGCCGCAATCGGCACTCGTGTATAATCCGTATGGCAGTACGGTATATGTGGCGGATGGCGGGCGGCCGACGACGGTGCATAGCGTGCTGGTGCAGGCGGGCCCCACCCGCGGCGACCAGGTGGCCGTGCTGGCCGGCCTGAAGGAAGGCGACGTGGTGGTGACCTC
>Ga0116231_10013494_pt1 | contig 11453 bp, 8 predicted proteins | sample S1TSphgellanicum_2_FD_89695 | JGI IMG/M metagenome (GOLD analysis project Ga0116231, IMG submission 89695) | Host-associated microbial communities from peat moss isolated from Minnesota, USA - S1T2_Fd - Sphagnum magellanicum MG | ecosystem: Host-associated > Plants > Peat moss > Unclassified...
CCTATCGTGGTCGACCGCAACCCCAACCCCAACCGCAACCCCAACCCCAACCGCCGCCCCCACCCCGAGCGCGGCCCCAACCGCCGCCCCGGCCCCGAGTCGAGAGCCCACGGCCGAGAAAACACCCGTTCCTGAAGCGGCTCTCGGGCCCGCACCGACGTCCGTACCTGCCCCTGCCCCGGCGCCGTCGTCTGCCCCTGCCCCGTCTGAACCGACGCCTGCGCCTGCGCCTGCGACTGCGGCGGCGCAACCGGCGATCGTCGAACGCATGGCGGAACCGGTGGTCGACGAAGACGCCGTCGAGGAACCGGTGATTTCGCAGCCACCGCACTTCGGCAGCTCTCGGGGGATTCCCAGCGTGGGCACCGTGCTGCGCGAACGCTATGAGCTCGTGAGTGTGATCGGCAAAGGGGGCATGGGCACGGTGTTCGAGGCCGTCGATCGTTTTCGCGTCGATCTTGCGCAGACGTCGCATCGCATTGCCGTCAAGGTCATGAACACGGTGATCACCGATCGACCTGAGCTATTCGACGAACTGCGCAGCGAATTCCAGCACCTGCAGTCGCTGTCGCATCCGAACATCGTGCGCGTACACGAGTTCGATCGAGACGGCGAGACCGCCTTCTTCACGATGGAGCTGCTCAACGGCACGCCACTCAGCCGCCTGTTCGGGTCGCGCAAGGACGCCGCGATCGGTCGTCCTTACGCGCTCGCGATCATTCGCGACATCGGATCCGCCGTCGCGCATGCGCATTCACGCAATGTGGTACACGGCGATCTGAATCCGCAAAACATTTTCATCACCCAGGCGGGCGAAGTGCGGGTGCTGGATTTCGGCGCCGCGCACAAATTAAAACGAGGACCCTGGGTCTCCGATTTCGAGGCCGAACAACAGGTCTCCGCGGCAACGCCCGCCTTCGGCAGTTGTCAGGTACTCGAGGGGGAAACCGCCGACGTGCGTGACGACGTATTCGCGTTCGCCTGCGTGATCTACATGCTGTTGACCGGGCGCCATCCCTTTCAAAGCCGAACGGCGATCGAGGCGCGCAGCCTGCGTCTGGTCCCGGCCCGTCCTCGTGGCCTCACGCCACGCCAATGGCGCTGGTTGCGTGCAGGTCTCGCGTTCGAGCGTGAGCGCCGACCCCTGGACGTCGAACAATGGCTGCGCGAACTGAACCTGCGCGGCGCCGCCAATCACCTGCCGAATCTGGCCGCGCTGGCCGCCGAGCCCCCACCGCGTAATTACTCGGGTATCTACCTGGCACTGGCCCTCGGATTGGTCGCACTCGCGGGCGTCGCCTTGTGGACCGCCACGAAACGGGATGCCCCCGTCGGGATCACCCTGCCGCCGGCCGGTCCGACCGACGCGCCCGCGGACTCGCAGGAGAACGTGCCACCGACTGCGACGAGCATGGAGACGCCGGCGCGCAAGTCGGTGGCGCGCGAAGTGCCTGCGCAACAGACTCCCGTGCACGAAGCGCCGGCGCGCGAGCCCGCGCCCGAGGCGGCCACGCCCAGCCCCGCCCCGGTCGTGACGGCGCCTGTCCCGGTCGTGACGGCGCCTGCCCCGGTGACGGCGCGTGCCCCGGTCGTGACGGCGCCAGCGCCGATGGTCCGCGTTGCGCCGACGGCGCCTCGCTCGCGCATCGAATTGACCACGGTGTCCGTCGAAGTGCCGCCGGGTGAGCCTGTGGCACGCGTGAGCGTGCGCCGCAAAGGCAATCTCAGGGGCGACGTGAGTTTCCTGTGGTGGACGGAGTCAGGGACCGCGAAAGCGGGGGCCGATTTCTCGCCGTCTGCGCCCCATCTGGAACACATGAGCAACGGGCAAAGTATCGATACCTTGTTGATTCCCATCGTTTCGAATCCGGCTCGCCGCAGCGAACGAAGCTTTTACTTCGTGATCGACGATGCGGGCCCCGATTCCGGCGCGGCGGTCATCGGCCGCACGACCGCCATGATCACGATACTGCCCTGACTCCGGCCCGGTCGCGTGCATAACGCGATCGAGCTCACAGAACTTCCACCCGCCAATTCAGTTTCCGCCGCTGGGGCCGTCTTCATTGATCTGCTGATCGACGCAGATTTTCGGAGAGCGGTGCATGAAGGGGCGAGCGAGAGCCGGCGATCCTCGATGCTCCCGAATCCTGATCGTGGGTTTGCTCTGCTGCTTCCTGGGAGGAATCGCGAGCGCCTCGTCGGTTTCGTCCGGCGTGCCGCTCGCCGGCAACGTCCATCGTCTCGCCCAGAGCCGCTATGACCGCGGCGCCGTTCCAGTATCGACGAGCTTGAAGACGCTGGAACTGATCCTGCAGCGTCGTCCCGCCACCGAGATCGCGCTGGCGGCGTTTCTAGCGGCACAACAAGATCCGCACGATGCGCTCTATCACGAGTGGCTGAGTCCGGCGCAGTTCGCCGCCCAATTCGGTGCCGATGCGGGCGACATCGCGACGCTGTCGAGGTGGCTGCGCGCGCAGGGCTTCCAGGTCGACGGCCCCAATCCCGGGGGCACGCGTCTGGTATTCCACGGTACGGCGGGCCAGGTCGATGCCGCCTTCCATACGGCGATTCACTACTACGAAATCGACGGCACGCTGCACTACGCGAACGCGTCGGCGCCCTCGGTCCCGCAAGAATTCCTGCCTTTGATCCGTGGCATTCGCGGCTTGCATGATTTCGCGCCGCATGCCGGCGCGCAGGTGCGGGCGCCCGCCGGCTCGCCGTCGCATGCGGCGGCGTTGCCGCAATGGCAGAGCAGTCCCGGTCATGACTATGTCGGTCCCGCCGACTTCGCGACGATCTACGACCTCACGCCGCTCTACGACGATGCGCTGACCGGGAGCGGCGTCACGATCGCCATCGTCGCGCAAAGCGATTTCGACGTCACGATACCTCAGGCCTATTGGCAGGCGCTCGGCGTGGCGGCAGGACAAAAAATCAGCGCGCTGCACGTCCCGAACGGCGCGGCCCCCGGACGCACGGGCGACGGCAACGAGGACGAGGTGTATCTCGATCTCGAGATCGCCGGCGGTCTCGCGCCGGGCGCGCATCTGGTCGTGATCAGCGACACGAACGCGGTCAACGCCGCCGAGTACGCCATCGATCAGAACCTCGCCGCCATCTTGAACGTGTCCTTCGGTTCCTGCGAAGCGGCCGACGGAACGACCAATGCCGCAGTCGACGAACTCTGGCAACAGGGCGTCGCCGAGGGTATGACGATCGTGGTCTCGGCCGGCGATGCCGGCGATGCCGACTGTGACGCCGGACGCAGTTTCACGCAGGGCCTGGGGACCATCGACGGGCTCGCGGTCAACGGCTTGGCCTCTTCTCCTTCGGCCCTGGCCGTCGGCGGCACGGATTTCGATCCAACGCACGCGCAAGACTGGGGGACGACGAACACCGCGGGCACGCTCGCGAACGCCGAGTCGTACCTCGCGGAAATGGTGTGGAACGACAGCTGCACGAACGCGATCTATGCGCAGGAAAATGGTTACTCGAGCGCGCTCGGCTTTTGTAATGCCACGATTGTATCCGGCGGCGTCCCGAATCCCTTTCTGCAGATCGCCGCCAGCAGCGGGGGTCTCAGCAGCTGCGCCACGCAGACCGCCGCCGGCGCCTGTGTGAGCGGCTATGAGGCACCGGCCTGGCAATCGGGTGTCGCCGGCATCGGCACCGCGACCGTTCGCACCCTGCCCGACGTCGCGATGCTCGCGACCAGCTGGCTGCTGTGCAGTTACGAGAGCGCGAGCGATCCTTGCAATCCGGGCGCGGGACATTTCCTCGTCGGCGGCGGCACCTCGGCGGCGGCCCCTGCGGTCTCGGCGATCCTCGCGCTGCTCGATCAGTCGAAGATCGACGCCGGCAATGTCGACGGGCGCCAAGGACTCGTTGCACCGATGCTCTATTCGCTCGCCTCGCTGGAATATGGGACCGCGGCCGCACCGAACGCGGCCGGCCTCAGTCAGTGCAACTCGAGTCAAGGCCCGGCAGGCGCTGCGAGCTGCGTGTTCCACGACATCACCGTCGGGACCAACTCCGTGCCTTGTCGGGTTGCCGCCTACCTCGGGCCGCCCGCCGGCAGCCTGCCCGCCGGCGGCTGCGCGAGCGCGAACGGTGATGCCTTCGGCATCTTGAGCACCGCCGGCGCGGCTGCCTATGTTGCCGGCTCGGGTTACGATCTCGCGTCCGGTTTGGGCAGCCTCGACGCCGCGAACCTCGTCGGCGTCCTCCGCTCGCCGGCGCCGCCCGCCAGCGTGTCGGCCACGAGTGCCGCCACCAGCATCACGGTGACCTGGACTGCGTCAGCGAGGGCCTCGGGCTATGACATTTATCTCGGCACCGCCTCCGGCCAGGAAGCCCGGACGCCCGTGCAAACGTCGATCGCGGGAACGAGCGCGACGCTGAAAGGCCTCGCCTACGGCACGACCTATTACGTCACGGTCACCGCGGACTCCGCCTACGGCAGCTCGGCGGTGTCGAATGAAGCGCAGGCAACGACCGTGCCCGCCCCGCCTTCCGCCGTCAATGCGAGCGCCGCGGGCGGCACGATCACCTTGTCCTGGGATGCGAGCAGCGGCGCCACCGGCTACAGCGTGCTGCAGATGAGCGCCACCGGCGATACCGCCGCGACGCCGATCAAGACCGGCTTGACCTCGACGACCTACGCGGTCAGTGGTCTGGCGCCCGGAACGGCCTACAGCTTCTCGGTGCTCGCCGACAATGCGGCGGGATCGTCCACGGCGTCGCCGCCAGCCAGCGCGGTCCTGCCGCCGGAGGCGCCGACCAACCTTGCCGCGACCCCCGGCAACGGTTCGGCCAGTCTCTCCTGGAATTCAGCCCCCGGCGCGAACACCTACGCCATTTATGCCGGCACCAGCCCCGGCGGTGAAACGTCCACGCCGGTCGCGAGCGGTGTCACGACGACGACGAGCACGGTCACGGGCTTGGCCTCCGGCACGGCTTACTATTTTCGGGTCGTCGCCGTGAACTCGGGCGGAAGTTCCCCCGCCTCGAACGAGGTCAGTGCGACACCGACGTCCGCGGGCAAGGGCGGCGGCGGTGGACTCGATGCCTGGGACTTGGTCGCCCTGCTCGGGCTCGTCGCCTGTCGCCCGCGGCGTGCAGCTCAGCGCGTGCCGCGCATCACGTCGGACAACACCAGGTGATGAACTCGGGGCCGTCCTGTACGGCGTAGCCCTCGGGTAAACCGAAGCGGTCGTCGGCGGCGACGCCCGCCTTGAGCGCATGCACTTCGATCTGCGTCGCGAGACTGTCGACGTCGAAGACGCGGATCAACAGCGGGATGCCGCCGAGCGCTGCGATGTCCGGCCACCACGGTGCGACGCCGAGATCGACGCCGAACGCAAATTGCGCGCCCTCGCGAAATCGACTCAAGGTTTCGAGGCCACCGAGGACGTCGGCGCCGTCCGTGATGCCGGTGGCGGGGGCCACGCAAAACTCCAGGCGCTTGGCGCCGTTCTCCCGCTCCTCCCAGATGCGACAGCGATGGCCGTCGACGTTCTCGAATCGCACGGTGAGGCGGAAATCGCGCGGCGTGGTTTGGGTCAGTCGCTGTTCGACCGCACGCATGCTGTCGGCCCTGCGCTGCGCATCCACCCGATCCTCCGGGGCGGCCGTCGCGGCCACGGCGTCCAGCTGCTTCACGGCGGTGGCGTAACGGGCGAGAAAATCGGCGGTGGTCGCCGACTTGAGCACGTGCACGATACGCTGACGCACGTCGATCACGAACATCGTGCGGTCCTTGAACAGGTAGGCAAGGCTTCCGCCCGCGCCGTCGACGCGCACTTCGCCGTGCTCGACGAAATAATTCCGGATCGCGGGCTGCGGGGGTGGCAGCGCCGAGACGGGCGCCACATTGCCGGCATCGACCGCTTCGACGCTGAGCTGGTAGCTGACGCCGGCCTGCGCGAGCACCGGCACGCCCAGCGCGAGGATCAGAGCGGGCCGCGGGCGGCGCATCGGCGACTCAGGTGGCGCTCGCCACGTTCAGACGCGAATGGCGCATGCCGTAAATCAAGTAGGTCAGGATGGCAAAGGCCATCCAGATCACGAACACGCGCATGGTCATGACGGACAGGCCTTTCATGATGAAAATGCAGGCCGAGACGCTCAAACCCGGCACCAAATAGGGCCCGAAGGGCACGCGAAAGCCTTCCGTAGGCGCGGCCGATTGTTTGTACCGCAGCACGGGGACGGCGATCGAGACCACGCTGAATGCGGTCAAGGTGCCCATGCTGACCATGTCCCAGAGAAAATCGGAATCGACGAAACCCGCGACGAGCGAAACCATCAAGCAGACGATCACGGTGTTGCCGACGGGCGTGCGCGTGCGGACGTTGATCCGCTGAAACAAATGCGGAATGAGTCCATCACGGCTGATCGCATACAAAATGCGCGTCTGTCCGTAGATCGAGAGCAGCGTCACGCTGAACACCGAGATCACCGCGCCCGCCGACAGGACGATGGCAGGCCAGGCGCGACCCGTCACGTTCTCGAGAATCACGCTCAAGCCCGCCTCCTGGCCGGCGAATTTAGCGGCCGGTTGCGCACCGATCGCCGCGACCGCCACCAGCATGTAGAAAACCGTGACGATCAGCAGCGCGGCAATGATGCCGATGGGCACGTTGCGCTTGGGGTTTTTCACCTCTTCGCCGGCGCAGGCCACGGTATCGAGCCCGATGAACGAGAAGAACACGGTGCCGGCGGCGGCGGTCACGCCGAGCATCCCCCCGAAGCCCTTGCTCTGGTCAGGGTTGAAAAACGGGAAAAAGTTCTTCGACTCGAAGCCTGAGAATGCGAGCACGGCGAAGAACACCAGGATGCCGAGTTTGATCAACACCATGATCGCATTCGTGGTGGCCGATTCCTTGGTGCCGCGGCTCAGCATGATGCCGCACAGAACGACCAGGATCACGGGCGGAAGGTTGAAGCGCCCGGGATGGATTTCCGCGCCGTTCGGTCCGGAGACGATCAGCGGCGAGCGCAGGGCAGCCGGTATCTGCCAATGCAGGGCGTTCTGCATGAAATTATTCAGGTAATCGGACCATCCGATCGCCGTCGCGCTCGCCGCCAGTCCGTATTCGAGCAGCAGGCAGGCCGCCATGACGAAAGCCGCGAACTCGCCGATCGTCGCATAGGCGAACGAATACGAGGAACCCGAAGCCGGGATGCGGGCGGAGAGCTCCGCGTAGCAAAGGGCGGTCAAACCGGCCGTGACCGCCGCGATCAGAAACGACAGGATCACCGAGGGACCGGCCTTCGGAACGGCCTCGACCATCGTGAAGAAGATGCCGGTCCCGATCGTCGAACCGACGCCGATCATGGTCAGAGGAAACAATCCCAGATTGCGCTTGAGCGCATCGCCACCGTGGCCGGCCTCGGCCGGCATGCCGCGCTCGACGGGTTTGGTGCGTCCTAGCTGCTGCAGGAAGGTTTTCGTCACGTCCCCGAGAATAGCAGATGCGATGCGACTCGCAACGAACCGACGGGCACGCGCTCGGTGCGTCCTAGGTCCCGTCGGGTTCCGGTTGCGTCGGGTCGCAATGGGCGAGGATCTCGGGGATGTCGTAGCGCGAGACGTTTCCGGCGTTGTAGTCGGTGAGCCACAGCGAGCCGAAACCGAGGCCGAGCGAATCCCCACCGGCGCCCGCCCACTGACAGACGCGCGCCGCTGGCCCGACGCCGACGAGTGACAGCGGCATTCGTTGCATCGTCGTCCAGACGATCCCGAGTCCGAAGCCGATGTCACCGCCGTGCCCCGGCGTATGCAGCGCGATCGATGCCAGAGGCTTCGCGCCGGCCGCCTCGATCCGCGTCAACGTGCCGTCACCTTGATCGAGCGTCCAGACCGCGCCGCCGCCGGCCGTCAGAAATCGCGGGGCCGGTCCCGTCGGCGCGGTCGCGAGCACGGTCCCGGTCGCGGCATCGACGGCCGTCACAGCCGCGCCCTCGACCCGGGTCACCCAGATTTTTCCGTCCGCATAGAACGGGTTGTAGGAACCGGCCGGCACGCGAACATGCTGACGCACCTTCCCCGAGACGGGATCGATGCGCACGAGGCTTCCCTGCGCATCGACGATCAACCACACGCTGTCGGGGCTCGTCGTGATGCCGCCTTCCGGACCCGCCGGAGCGATCGGCAGCGTACGCCGCACCCGGTTGGTCTGCAGGTCGACTTCGGCCAGGCCGCCGGGTCGGCCGCACAAGGGCACCCAAAGGCTGCCGAAGCCGAGCGCGAGACCCGCACAGGGCTCTCCCGCCAGCGGCACGAGCGCGACCCGGGTATTCGTGGCCGGATCGAGGCGGTGCACCGCATAGGGGCCCGTCCCACCAACCCAAACGGCATCGGCCGCCACCGCAACCCAATCGGCAGTCCGGCCGAGATGGATCTGCGCGGCCGGCTTGAGTTCTTCGATCCGTCGGACTGCGCTGGGGCGTGCCGCGAGGGAGGCCGGCACGGCCAGGGGCGCGCCGGCAGCGGATTCGACCGACGCGGACCCGTCCGGCACCTCGGGCAGCCCGGGCCCACCCGTGTCTTGGTCGCCCGGCGACTCGGCCCCGGCGATGCCCAGCCCCAACGCCGCGGCGATCAGGATGGGAATCAATCTCACATGGCGCATCGCTGACTTCGCTCCCTGTCGGCCCGGCTCGATTCTATCGCGACGGATCGCGCGACGAATCACAGTTTTTGGACCCAGGTTCGCTAGTTCGCGCTCGACGAGGTCGGGGGTTGGTCGACCGGCACGACGGGGAGATGATAGGCATCGACCTTGCGCGCCGACTCCTCGGCCGCGCGGAGTCGGTCCTGCGCTTGACGCAACGCGTCGCGGCTGTGCTCGAATTCCTCCTGGCGCTTCGCCAAGTCCACGCGCTCGTTCTGGACCGCGAGCCGGACGGAGGCGGTCCGCGCGGCTTCGCAATCCGAATCCTTGAGTGCCATCTGCTGATTGGCGTTGCACTTCATGAGGAGCCCGTCGAGCGCGACGCGATCCTCCATCAAATCATCGACCGAGGCGGGCGGCGCATGCGGCCGGCTGCAGGCAGCCAATCCCGTCAGGGCGAGGCAGGCCCAAAGCGAACGGCGCAAATTAAGGGGTGGCGGTGACATGGCAGCTCTTGCCGCTTATGGTACGCAAAAGCCCCGCGCACTTGAGCGCCGGACCTGTGACACAGCTCACGACTTGACAATGTTTTCGGCCCCTCGGGCGCAGGGGTTCGCCGGTGTCGCCCACGGACTGCGCTCGGCAGGCGAAAGCGGTCCGGTCGCAGGACGGTTTGACCGCGCTTCGGGGCATGTGTACCGTTCTGCAGCTTATGTCGTCCGCAAAACCAGAAAATGAGGCCAAGCCCGTCGATTTCGAGTCCGCGATGCGCGATCTCGAAGCCATCGTCGAACGCTTGGAACAGGGGGACCTGCCTCTGGAAGAGTCACTCGCGGCCTTCGAACGGGGCGTGAAGCTCACGCGTAGCTGCCAGACCGCACTCAAAGAGGCGGAACAGAAAGTCGAAATCTTACTCAAGAAATCCGGTGAACCTGTCGTTGAAAACTTCAATCCCGACGAAACTTGAGTCGACCGCCGCCGGGTTCGGGACGGATCCGATCAGATCTCGCATTCGCGACTACCAGGCGCGGGTCGAGCGTGTCCTCGACGCGGCCCTGCCGACCGCGGATCGGAAGCCGGAGCGTCTGCACGCGGCGCAGCGGTATTCCGTGCTGGGCGGCGGCAAGCGCATGCGACCGCTGCTGGTCTATTGCACGGGCGAGGCCTTGGGGCTGGACCCCGATGCTTTGGACGGACCGGCCGGGGCCATCGAGCTCATTCATGCGTACTCACTGGTCCATGATGACCTACCGGCGATGGACGACGACGACCTGCGTCGCGGCCAACCCACCGTACACCGCGCCTTCGACGAGGCGACGGCGATCCTGGCCGGGGATTCGCTGCAGGTCCTCGCGTTCTCCCTGCTCGCGCACGCTCACCATCCGAGCGTCACGGCTGCTGCAAGGCTGAAGATGGTCGAGATCCTGGCCGACGCGAGCGGTACGGCGGGTATGGCGGGCGGCCAGGCACTGGACCTCGCCGCGGTCGGACGGGAGCTGTCCCTCGCCGACCTCGAGGAGATGCACCGGCTCAAGACGGGCGCCTTGATCCGCGCCAGCGTCCTGATCGCGGCGGCGGCCGATGAGTCCTTGAGCACCGCCGCGCGCGATGCGCTGGACGGCTATGCCCAGGACATCGGGCTCGCCTTCCAGATCCAGGACGACATTCTCGACGTCGAGGGAAACCCGGAGGACTTGGGCAAGAACACCGGCATGGACGCGGCGCGATCGAAGCCCACCTACCCCAGCCTCATGGGTCTGCAAAGCGCCAAGGACCGCGCGCAGGCACTCAAAAACCGAGCCTGCGAACGCCTCGCGCCGTTCGGCCGACGTGCGGAGATCCTCGCCTGGCTAGCCTCCTATGTCGTCGATCGTCGAGTTTAGCGCGGCGGCACGGTAAACTACGCTCCCATGACTTTAGCCAACGACTTCCCCCTGCTCTCCCGGATCCAAGACCCGTCCGACCTTCGGGCGGTACCCCGCGGCGAACTCACCGCGGTCGCCGACGAATTACGCCGTTACCTGATCCATACGGTCAGCCAGATGGGCGGCCATTTCGCCGCGGGCCTCGGCACGGTCGAATTGACGATCGCCCTGCATTACGTGTTCAACACGCCTGACGATCGGCTGGTCTGGGACGTGGGCCATCAGGCCTACCCGCACAAGGTGCTGACCGGCCGGCGCGATTCCCTGCGCACGATCAAGCAGCGCGACGGACTGGCGCCCTTTCCGACGCGTTCGGAGAGTGTGTACGACACCTTCGGCGTGGGTCACTCGAGCACTTCGATCAGCGCCGCCCTCGGCATGGCGATCGGTGCCGCGGCGCGCGGCGAGAAACGCCGGGTCGTCGCCGTGATCGGCGATGGCGCGATGACGGCGGGCATGGCGTTCGAGGCGATCAACCACGCCGGGAGCCTGAATGTCGACCTCCTCACGATCCTGAACGACAACGACATGTCGATTTCCAACAACGTGGGAGCGATGTCGAATTACTTCGCGCGCGTGCTGTCGGGCAAGCTCTACGCGAACCTGCGTGAGGGCGGCAAGAAGGTGCTGCGCCAGATGCCGACCGTCTGGGAGCTCGCGCGGCGGTCCGAAGCCCACATGAAGGGCATGATCCTGCCCGGCACCATCTTCGAGGAGATGGGCATGAACTACATCGGGCCGATCGACGGTCACGATCTCGGCGCGCTGCTCGCGACCCTCGAGAACATGCGCGACCTCAAGGGGCCGCAGCTGCTGCACGTCGTCACGCGCAAGGGCAAGGGCTACGCGCCTGCCGAGGCCGACCCGATCAAGTGGCACGGCCCGGGTCCGTTCGATCCGGCCAGCG
>Ga0116231_10013495_pt1 | contig 11453 bp, 4 predicted proteins | sample S1TSphgellanicum_2_FD_89695 | JGI IMG/M metagenome (GOLD analysis project Ga0116231, IMG submission 89695) | Host-associated microbial communities from peat moss isolated from Minnesota, USA - S1T2_Fd - Sphagnum magellanicum MG | ecosystem: Host-associated > Plants > Peat moss > Unclassified...
GCCATGTCTCCTTTGGAGGGGAGAGTAAGTTGGCCTTGGGCTGGGGAGTAAAGAGTTCTCCTTGGTGGGGGCAAAGGAAGTTGGCTTCAAGGAATGGAGAATAGAGGAGCAATGGTTTCTTCCTAACATGGAGAGTAAGGTAACTTTGGGGAATGGAAAGTAGTTTTAAGCGAGTAGCCATGTCTCCTTTGGAGGGGAGAGTAAGTCGGCCTTGGGCTGGGGAGTAAAGACTTCTCCTTGGTGGGGGAAAAGGAAGTTGGCTTCAAGGAATGGAGAATAGATTTGGGGAGTAGCGACATTTCCCTGGCTTGAAGAATATGTGAATCTTGGGGAATGGGAGGTGTTTCCAGGGCAAGAGAAGGAGATGTGCCTTGGGGAAAATGAATGTGGCATGTGGAAGGGATGTGTTACTCAAAGAGTTTGATAATCCTTAAGGCAAAAAAAATCGTGGGAGGGGGAGGGCTCAGGTTTTTGGAGATGCATACTTCTAGGGAGTGTGGGCTTTCTTGGGGAAGAGTAAAGGTATGGGGTGTTTTGGAGAAGGTTTGGGAGGCGAGAAGTGGGGTGGGGAGCAATGGGAAAAAAGGCTTGGTTGAATGGGGGTGTGTAGGGGGTGGGGGCCGGGTCTTGTTTGGCGAGGCTGGATGGACTCAAGGTTTGCCTCATGTGTGTAGCCATATGTGTTTTGGTTGTTTAGGAGTAAGGATGTGAGACAACGAGAGGAGCTTGGCAAGTGCAAAGGTGCGAAAGATGAGTCCAAAGGGGAGTTATATTTGGGGCTATGGTGGAGTGGAGAGCCGAGCAAACATCAAAGCTTCCTAAGTACTTGAGCCCTGCCATCGCTCAAATTGATTTAACTTTTTGAGTGCCTGAGCTGTTGCCGCCCTTTGAACATTTGTTAAATTCCCCTCCCGTGGCGTGTGGAATCAAGGCTATGACGAGAGATGGCTGCTGGCAAGCATACTAGTGGTAGTTCAAACCAGGGTTGTGAAATCCAGAATTTTCGACAGTGAATTTGGACAGCAAGAAATGCAAGAGCAGAACGAGACATCAAATTTCACGTACTTGAGAGCAGAGAATCTGTATACAACAAAACGTACATAGAGAGGAGCTTGAGAGAGAAGAGACAAAGAGCGCTGTGATCCGTGACAAGAGCTTGAGCGAAAAAGCATTTGAAGTGCGAAGAAGAGGCTTATTGAAAGAAAGAAAGAGCCAAGTAAAGGCGGCACTGACTTGACCATAAAACAGTAGCGCTCTCTGGACAGCTCTCTCGAAAATTTGGTATTGTTGTTTGATGCAACAGCTGTTGTCTCTCAGATGTTGCTGCAGTATCAGTTCTGGATTCTATTCTGATCCCTTCGGGGAATCTGCCAGATGATCCACCAAGACCTGAATTTTTGGATGCTTCTTTCAGTTTGAGAGTTTTAATTCCTTTCCAGAAAATTGTCTGGGGTTTGCTTGATTTCTATCCCAGCTACGTTTTGGACACTCCTACTTTTGAGGTTTTACGTAGGTATTTGTGCAAGAATTGCAAGTTATTCACAATATGGAAACTGTGTGAAGCTCATCACTCCAAGTAGATTGATCAGCCAGGAGCAGCTGGATTTTGCATGATGGCAGTGTCTCAACAGAATAATCTATCGGACTTCCTCTGCTTCCAGTACTGAAGTGACAAGCATGGTAAAGGTTTTGGTAAATGAGACTGGAATTGTGTGGTCACAGGTTTCAGCACTGTCCACAAAATCTTCTCAAGCAGATGGGATGACAGATTCATCAGGATCAAGCTTTACTGTGATGTCATCTCCACCAGTCGCTATAGCTCTTGTGACATCTCCATGTTGATCCAATACTGGAAGATGTGTTGAGTTACCCCAGCTTCAAACAGTTTCAAGTATGGCTTGGAGGTCATTGCTTCTCTTGTTCAGTACTCTCCTTGAGCATCAAAACAAATGATGTCATGGCAGTAGTTTTCTAGCAGGGCTGAGAAGTTTTGAAGGAGTTACAGGTTACAACGTGCTGTTGAGAGATGGGTTTTGGAACAACTAATTTAAGTGAAGAGAGAGGAAAATTTTGCATTCTTGCATTTGAGCTATAGATTCAAGAAGCCTAATTTCTCATCTAGCTTGAATTGTGAAGTCACTGGTGATCAGCACATGTTTCTAGTAGTGGCACTTGATAGCTGTGAGCTAAGTGATGCAACCGTTGGGGTTACAGCACCTACACAAAAGTTGTATTCTGCAGTGAACTATTTTGGGTCCTTGGTATTTTGGGTCAAGTGTACCTTAGTGGTTAGAGTAATCAGTTTATGATGTCCCAACAGATATCTTCCAGTATTGGATCCTGGTACTTTAGCATGATCTCTCTAGGGTGTCAACAAAGGTATTTCTTTTTTGAGATTGCAAAATTTTCAATGTTGCAATAAGCTCTAGAGAGGAATACTTCACTTTCTTGTAGATGTAATATAGGTCCAATTCTCCTTAAATAATTTCTGGTGAAGTCCTCAATTTCAATGGTCAATAGTGGGCTTTTCTGCTTTTATTTGATTTAGTTTGTTGTGTATCATGCATGACTCTCACGACCAGTGTTGCCTGTACTGAGTCTTCAGAGTTCATTCAACTGCTGATATCTCATCAACAGGGTTTTTGGAACAATCTCTTGCAAACAATCCAAATGTGCAGAGGCATGGGATGGACATCTCTCACATAAAAACCTGCATTTGAGGAGCAGTTTGGAATGAAGCTTGACCCTTGGGTACATGGCTTCTTAAAAGTGAAAGAACTGGTTATTGTGATCCCAGACATTGCAGAAGTAGTCTGTCCTAGACATGAACATGTGTTTCTCTTTCCAGCTCAAAAGCTGTGCAATGAAAGACATGGCAAAGAGGTCTCATCTGGGATTTGAAGAATGACTGTGAGCAGTTTCCACAGAAGCTGTTTTCGGAGAACTCTCAAGGCATTCCAGCAAGTAAACTGAAGCCAGTGTTTGCAAATCATTACAATATCACAGTGAAGGATACCCAAAATTCTATGACTTGTTGTGACTGATGCCAGATGTTGTCTTGATCATGAAGAGTGCTACAGGGGTTCAGCTTCTTGGTGTTTCGAACTGCCTCCTTGTTGATCACTCAGTCCAAAGAGAGAGTTCTTGTCAACCTACCATAATGTCAGGACCAAAACATGCCACCTTTGAAGAACTTACAGATGAAGATGAGGAATCTTGTCTCCAAGAAGAGCTTTCAACCCGAGCTTTGGATGGCAGAGGTTGTTCAGAATTTGAGGCACCTGGCTTAGCTCCCCTGAACCCAGGATCTCAATCTTCAAGCTCTCAGGAGTCACCTCAACCAACTCTGCAATGTATTGGGAGAATCTACTGGCTCCTGCTTGGTAGAGGAAACAGTCATCAGAGTAAATGATGATGAAGGTTCTGGTGGTGCCCAGTCAGACTCTTTGGTCTGTGAGTTGAAACAAAGTTAGCAGTGAATGAACCTGATAACCTACCTTCTTCTCATTTGAAACCTTCACCTGAGGAGCCTCTGTTATTGATGACAGTGTCAAGACCTTCAGGCGAGCTTGATATGGAGAGAGACCAAGTGAAGAGACCAATGAAGCAGAAGATTTTGAATGGGATTCAACAGAGTCACTGATGGGGCAAGTGACATCTGGAGCATTCTGCAGGTAGAGCTAGACTTGCCTACTGACGTGGATGACACTTATTGAAAAATGTGGCTGTTGTATGTGAATGATTTGGGTTGGCAGATGATTTGTGCTTGTATCTGGGCTTGCCCAAAGGACACAGAATGGAGGATTCCATGCTCAAGGTAACTTGTTCATAAACCTGTCAAAGTTTTGCTTGTATATCATGGTCACACCTAGCATGCACCTAGAGGCTTTTGAAACCAATCACTGATAAGTTGGGTCACTAACCTTACCAAAGTCCACTGAATACTTCTCTGTTATCAGATAAAGCAAGAGTCTGAATGGTCTGGGTATGCTTCTGCAGAGCTACCTGAGGCAGTTGGGGAAGCAATGTATGAAAGCAAGTAGAGATTGAAGATTCTTTACAATTTGATCAAATTAGAACATTACATCTCTTTGAAATTTTGAACATCTCTCATGAGATAACTTGATCAGGTGAATGCCACATGAATTTGATTTGGCTAAGGAAGAAGGCACTCATAACATCTTCCTGAGCTCGCAAACCTCGCAATAGATTTTGTTAAGGTACCACCTAGTGAACTTTCCTATAACATCAAAGGGCAATTCTTCAATTTCCAGCAACAATTTGTGTCACTACTGACAGCAGGAAGTATGAACAATTTGATCTTACATTGCTGTAAAGAATAAGAACAAAAAGAGACAACATTGAATTTGTGATGGAGTTGTGTTGCTCATGGATAGTTATAACCAAATTCATGTGACCCAAATGACATAAGGGGGGTATTGTGGCTTACCAGATTCAGAGACCCAGAGTGAAATTGGTTGTCCACATCCATGAGTGCATGAGCAAGCAAGAACTTGCCTCTCACCATCTAACATCTGAATCCATGAGTGTACAAACAAGCAAGAAGCTGCCTCTCAGCATGTGCCATCTGCAATTTTGCCCCAATACTATTACACTGAGTCGTATGTGTCCACCAGGTTCAACTATCTCCCACAACAAAAATGCATCACAACAATAATGAAGTGGGTAAACTGAGACTTGTTGCAACAGATTTCAGTTTACAAGTTCATGTGAAGCATATAAACCTTGTCTTTGCAACAAGTCACAGCTATGTCATTCTTTCCTTGAATCAATCAATTGATCCTGGATTCAAGTATCACCCTCTGAGGATATATCAAAATCTTGCTCATACATGGTTGGTCTATCATAGCATTGCACTGGAACAATCTCTCATCACACAGAATAATTTGGCTGGAACTTGCACGATTCTACAAATTTGAGATTTCCACACTGATATTTTTTGTTTGGATTTGTCTTAAAGAAACAGATATCGAATAGCCTGAGCGTGCAAAAAGGACATTAGAGTTTGTAGGAAAGCCAAGAGAGATTCACAGGTCCAGAGAGAGATAGAGAGCTGAGTCACGAGAGCTGAGTCCATGTGCTTCTGGTGATCGAATCTTGAAGGCTCTAGGGGTGAATTTGTGGCTTCCACTCTATTGATGAGGGAATTCCAGGATTGCAATCACCGAAAAGCTCAGTGCACTGCTCTGATGCTCCTGCGCTGTTGTTGTTGTTGTTGCTCCACATAAAGATGTAGAGCTGATCTCCTTGCGCTCACATTCCCTGTGATACATTCATTCAACATTGCTGCTGCTTTTAGATTTCCAGTCCATAGTCAAATCCTCTATCTCATGTCTTGTGCTTAAAGAACTCAAGATTCTGATCTCGCAAACTTATGCAAAGTAGATTGCAAGAAGACTGTATCACAAGAGACCCAAATTTCTTACATTGTAAACAAAAAAAATCTGACCCAAATGCCTTACATTGTAAACAGAAAACAATGAAACCCAAATGTCTTACATTGTATACCAAAAAAAATAAAATCTGACCCAAATCTCATACATTGTAAACAGAAAACAGCGAGACCCAAATGTCTTACATTGTATACAAAAAACAATCTGATCCAAATTTCTTACATTGTTAAGAAAAAAAAATCTGAACCAAATCTCTTCGACTGTAAAAAAAATTCAATCTATATGAGGAAACACAACCAAACCAGAAAAAAAAGAAATTTCAGTTGTGTGCGCACAGGAAGAGCTCGCTCTTTTCGCTTGCTACTCCCAAAGAGAGCCGCAGGCACGCAGAGATCTGTGCGCGAAGTGGAGACGAAAGGGTCGGAAGCGTGGAGGGAAGAGGGCGTTTCGGGAGTTAACCCATAGTGTTTGGTGCAACATGTGAAATGAAAAAGTATAAAATGTCCAAGAGAAGCTGAGTAACATACTTACCTGGGCGGGGTCGATCGGTGGTCAGGATGGCCGATGGCCTAGGGGACCCTGCTCCATTGCACTAAGGTGCGGGTGACCCTAGCATCTTCCTACGGGGGGCATGCACGTCGTAATTTGTGGCAGCGGGGGCTCGCGTTCGCGCGGCCCCCACCAAACAAAACTTCAAAATAGGACGGAACTTTGATCAGTGATCTCGGTGTTTGTTAGCAAAGAATTTGGTGGGCTGTAAGTTGAAGTCTTGTTGAGTAAAATATAATGAAATTTGTCCAATCTATTTTTGGCTTTGGCAATGAACCATACATGAAGAACTAGATCGGACAAAGTTTCGTAAACTTTTATCTACGTCGTAGGGCCTTTCTTTGTCTGGAATTATGGGATAAACCCTCCATATGGAACCCTAAAGCGGACAAAATTACTCAATAAAACTTCAAAACTGGATAAAATTTCATCCATTCATAGGTTCATTTGTACAACCCTCATCGAATAAAGCTCCAAAACTAAGGAAAGTTTTGTCCAATTTGTGGGGTTGTTTTTTTTTAAGGAATTATGTGATAATCCACTAGATGGAACCCTAAATTGAATGAAATAAAACCTTAAGCCCTAAACTTTGAAGTTTAGGGGCCTTTTTAAGATTGGAATTATGTGATAACCTACTAGATGAAACCTTAAAGCAAACAAAATTTATTGATACTTCATCCAAGCTAAAGGGCTTTTGTTTGGAGTTAAGTTATGATGTTAGTATTTTATTTCAATGTATGATTTAAATTGTACACAAAAAAATTGGTTGAATTTTTTCTTCTACTTGAGTGAGTTTGTGGGTTTTCTTAAGTTTGGCTTTAATTGCACATCATTTCATATGAATGTAATGACTTCAAGGGCAAGGTTTTCGTATGTTTTCATATGGTTTTCAAAAGTTCATCATTATTCATCCCAAATCTAAAATAAAATAAAAATTCTTGTCCATGTAAATGGGTAGGGGAAAAAGGCTATATATTTAGGCTTGAAAAAGATAAGTTAATATTATTTTAATATAAATAACATGGATGAAAGACATGTTAAGGAGTGACTGAGTTAGGCTTCGAAGAATATCGTTCAAATCACACAAACATCATTTTTATTATTATGATAAAGTATTAAGATTATCTTTTCAATAATTTTTACTTTGGGTTGGGCTCCTTTTTTTATGTTCACTTATTCTCCCTTTTGAAATATTCATCAAGTTCATCCATCAAAGTGAAGATCACTCCTCAAATTCAAACTAAAGATGAATTTTCAAAAGTAACCACCATAGTTTTTTTAAATTTTAAATTATAATCTACTTAAATTATGCATGGTCACATAAATTAAAAAATTATTAAGTAAAAGGATACTTACTTACGAAATACCTACTTATTTACCTGTGGGGTACCTTTCATGGTGGTACTTGTTTATTTTATATTTACTTATTTCATTACCCACCTATTCATGTGGGATAAGGACAATGAAACCTACATGGGTTATGTAGGGCTTATTTAAAAACCTATTTAAAGGTCTATTTAGGTTAGGGGATATTTAAAAGCTATTTAAAAAATTGCATGAAACCTATTTAAGGAGTTATACAAATATATTTTTTAGGTTTGGGGATACCTTAAAAATTATTTAAGAGCTACCTAAATAATATAAAAAACTATAAAAAAAATATTTAAAAATCACCCAAAATACTATTTAGGTTATGAGTTATCTAAGATAAAAGTTATCAAAAACTTATGTAAAGGTTTACATAAGAGCTATTTGTCGTAGGCATGAAAACAACCAAGATTATAAGATTTCCTAAACCAAAATGAAAACAAAAGTAAGCTTAATTTCCCAAATCTAGAAAATAAGAAAACAAAAACACAACACATGTGAAACAAAAATTCAATGATATTTTATTGTAAAGAAAAACTAAAAATATAACAAAATTATGATAAGAAAACATACCAAAAATTGGTGTTAAACATATGAAAGGTAATGTGGAATATTATATTTTTTTATACCTTTTGGGCACCTAATTCAATGTAATTATTAAAAAAACTTCAAATTTAAATGTGGCCCATGTCCACCCATGTGTGAATTATGAATGAATTAAAATTCAATTAAAATGAATTGAGAGTTAATTATAAGTGAATTAGGATTTAACTAAAAGTGAACTAAGAGTTAATTAAAACTCAACTAAAAATGAATCAAGAATTAATCAGAAGCGAATTAGGATTTAACTAAACGTGAACTACAAGTTAATTGAAAATGAATTTGAAGTGAACTAAAATGAACTTAAACTTAACTAAAAGCTAACTAAGAATGAATTGAAATTAAATTAAGAATTATGTATAAGTTCATAACACATCATGGATGAACATTCAAAGAAACGAACCCCATGACATTGGCATGCATGATACTATCTATGAAACTATCTCACTTAGGGGATATCTAAAGTCTATTTAATAATATATTAAAATAGCTACATACAATTTATATAAGAATTATTAATTAGCCTTAAATAACCCCTATGTAACCCCTTATGTAAATTCAATCTAGCCCCAACCCTAGGTAGTCCATTAAATATTTCTTAAGTACCCCTCAGCTAGCTTCACAAGTTGCCTTTATATTGTGCTTTAAGTAGTCTTCACATATCCCATAACCTACTCTAGATAGTTTTAAAGTAGTTTTAGGTATCCCATAACATAGATAGGCCCATAAATATCTCCTTGTGTAGTTCCGAGGTAACTTTCTAAATGAGTTTTATGTAACATCCTATGTAACCTTTTGATAACCCCATAGGTAAGCTTTATGTAAAACTTTTTAAGCAACCTTTTGGTATACCATAACCTAGGTAGATATTTAGATGTTTCCTTGGACTCCCTAGGAAGGCTCTAAGTAGTCTCCCTAAATAGTCTTCATGTATCCTAGGGTAGGGTCTAGGTAGATTGTTGCATGTATCTTTAGATAATCCTTAAATAGGCCTTTGGTAGTTCCCTAATTGATTTTTAAGTATCCCCTAATTTAAGAAATTCCTAAATAACCCCTTAAATAAACTTTGTGTAATCCCCTTAGTTCCCCTTAGATATCCTGTAACATAAATAGACCTCATGGTAAAACATGGGCAAAACACATAACACATGTAACCCAATGTTTTGCTCTTAGCTTTAAGGTTTTTGAAAATAAGTGTATTGTTTGATTGATATTTTGATCTTTGATTTTTTGTTCATGTAAATATTTTGTTTAGGAAACTTTGCATCAAGCATAATGTTTATCAATAGTACAAAACGCAAGAAGTTATACAAGTTATTGTTCAAATGTTAATAATGTTGTAATACAATTTCATATCCATCAATGCTATGATGTTATTGCTCCAACATTGTGCTTCCATGGAAAACTTCAACTCCTTTTTCATATCTTCATGCAAATATGATAAAACATATCTCTTACAAACCCCAATCGTGCTCACACTTCAGAAACTTTCATAACTGAAAACAACATGGCTTAAAATTAAGAAAACAATGCAAAACAAATAATAACATTGTACAATTTTCTTTTGTTAGTTAGATGGTTTAAACCCACAAAACTTTATGCAATTCAAAATAGCATACAGTTCACAAAGTCACATAATCTACATCTTGGAGATGACCATTTCCATAATGTCCATTTATTGCTTTCAAATGTGCCATACTTCATGAAGCTTTTTTAAGGTGTAGGTTTAGCCATGCACATTAGGGCTTTACAATCACTTCCATGCTATTCTTTCATGTTATAGCTGGTGCCATATTTTGAAATAGGAAGGAATGCCTTTGGCACACAAACAAATGTTATAAAGGGAAGTCATGTGCATACATGCATATGTGTCTAACTGGCCAAAAAGATGGGTGTCCAACCCCCTTTTGATAAAAATAAAGAAACACTTAGTAAAACAAAGTATAACAACAACATTGTCAAATTCCTTTCTAGTGTTTCAAAATCTTATTGTTTTTAGTCTTGAAAACACACACACACACACACACATTACATTGGCTTGATGGAAAGCTTCATTTGTCCTAAGGAATCTAGGGCATTGTGTTTGAAAGGTGAGGGGTCGGGCCTCACATCCATCATACGTACATGTGAAAGGTAACCATGATCTTGCTTATGCATCTACTTGAAAATCAAAGTACAAAACATCAACATTGTACAATCTATTCAAAGTGGCTGGCTACCTGCAAAATTATAGTAGAATCTATCTACAACTCACCTGCCTCACAAATTGCAAAACTCAGTACATGTTTTGCATAGAAAACTGGAAGTTGCATAAAAAAAATGTCTGCAATCAGATTCTGATGCCAATGACACAGGTTGGTTCCAAGCTCAGGTTCCAACAGAAGCTGATTCCAGGTCCAGTTTGGTTATATTCCAGATGGAGAGAACCTATGATTTGATTGGGGGGGGAGATTTGGGCACACTCTTGGTGTTGTTGGAAAGCCCTTGATGAGTTGGATCTCTTGGAGGTGATTTCTGTAAATTTTTGGACTTATGATGTGAGATATATAGAATTTTAAGAATTATTTGGAAGGACAAATTAGTTTTGTAACAAAAAAGTTCACATTTGGTTGAATGACATAAGCCTCACTAGTGCTCATCTTGATGCATTAGTTCCACTTATTGTGTTTCATGACTCAAGAGCAAAGTATGGGTGCCTTAACAATTTCAAGATCTTTCTTATTATTATTATATTTGGAGGGCACCTTATAGCTATGAAAATAGGAGTTGGGTGCCCTAAACTAGTTTTAACCAGGGTCTGGCTCTTCATTTTCTAAAAATCCAATTAATTTTTTTGGGTAATTTAAAAAAAAATTTAGCTAGGGTTACAAATGCAGTGGAGTGGAATTAGGAATGTAGTTGTTACTTTTGCCAAATATGCAAGTTTTTCTTTCTATTTATTTTTATTTTTTAAATAAATTTTTTGGCATGTAGTTGATGTGAACTGGTCTGCAACTTTGGCATAGATTAAATTATTTTTAATTTTTTTCAAAATGTAATAAGCAGCACTATTCAAACCTTGGCTCTGCACAAATAAATAATACTAATTGTGAACCATCTACCCACGAGGACAACAGGAAAGTTTTGGAAACTATTCTGGTTTGTTTGTTTGTTTGTTTTTATTTTTTTATTTTGGTATTATTAGATGTATTCCTTATTTTTAAAAATTTCCAAAATAAAAAAACTCAGGTGCCAAATTTAAAATTATATGGGTTATTAGGTTTAGGTACATTCACCTTGTGCTTGGCTATGGGTACAGCCCATAGGCGAGGGACATTCCCAAAATGCAAGGCCGGACTTGGCTAAAGCCTTGGCCGCCTAGGCCCCTTATTTTGGTAATGCCCCCAGCATGCGGCGTTACCCCCACACTAATTGTAGGCTCTGCTTTCGCCCTTGCCCGCCCCCCCCCCCCCCCCCCCCCCCCAACGGGGACAAGCAGATCCCGCCGCAATATACCCCCCCCCCCCCCCCCCCCCCCACCCC
>Ga0116231_10013496_pt1 | contig 11451 bp, 9 predicted proteins | sample S1TSphgellanicum_2_FD_89695 | JGI IMG/M metagenome (GOLD analysis project Ga0116231, IMG submission 89695) | Host-associated microbial communities from peat moss isolated from Minnesota, USA - S1T2_Fd - Sphagnum magellanicum MG | ecosystem: Host-associated > Plants > Peat moss > Unclassified...
AGGGTCTCCAGGTGCCATTTATCGTTGACCTGCGCCATCCGCTGGACGTGCTGAGCGACCCGTTCATGCTGCCGAGCGCGTTACGCATTGGCCCGGAGGAGTTGAAGCTCCGCAAAGAGATCATCCCGCTGGACCGCGATGTCGTACTGTACTGCACCTGCCCGAGTGAAGAGACCAGTGCAAAGGTGGCCCTGGAGCTACGCAGGATGGGCGTAAAGCGGGTACGGCCGCTTCGTGGTGGGTTGCAGGGCTGGAAGGACGCAGGGTATCCGGTGCATGGCGTCTCTGTGGTGGCATAAAAATGAATGCGGCCCAGCCGTAGCGTAGATGCTGTCCTTCAGGAGATGATGGACAGTGCATGTCTACCACCCTGAGTTCAGTGGCCGAAAGGCCTCAGTCGCAACGCGCTGCTCCGCCGGCGGAGAGTACGGTGACAGCTCCCCAGCGTGTGCAGTCGGTGGACGTGCTCCGTGGAATGACGATCGCATTCATGATCCTTGTGAACGATCCGGGGGACTGGGGGCATGTGTTTGGCCCGCTGGACCACGCCGAGTGGAACGGCTGGACGCTGACGGACCTGGTGTTTCCGACGTTCCTCTTCCTGATTGGCGTCTCGCTGGTATTTTCGCTGGAGTCGCGCAGGGCAAAGGGGAATTGCAGGAAGACATTGAGTGGCCATGTGCTGCTGCGTGCGGCGAAGATCTTTATGCTGGGCTTTGTGCTGGTGTTCTTTCCCCGCATGCAATGGCATGGGATGCGGTTCTATGGTGTGCTTCCACGGATTGCCGCCTGTTATCTGCTGGCAGGACTGTGGATGGTCTGGGTTCCCAGAGACTTGAAGCCGCGTGTGATTGCGGTTGTGAGTGCAGTTGTGGTGTTGCTGGTAGGTTATTGGGCGGTGTTGCGTTGGGTACCTGTTCCTGGCATTGGCGTCCCAGGGCGGGACATGCCTGTGGTTGCGATGAACCAGAACCTCAACGACTGGCTCGACCGCGCGGTTTTGGGATGGACAAGGCATTGGCTGCATACTGGCTCCTTGTTCCACAAGACGCGTGACCCGGAGGGCATGTTGAGCACGCTGTCCGCGGCCGCATCCACGCTCCTGGGAGCGTTGGCCGGGATGCTGCTACGCCGGGGAGCTGGAGTGCCGCGGATGCTGTTGCGGTTGGCCTGCGCGGGGGCACTGTGCGTACTGCTGGGGGAAGTTTGGTCGGTCTGGATGCCGATCAACAAGAACCTTTGGACACCCAGTTACGTCCTGCTCAGTGCGGGTTGGGCTGCGGTTGCATTGGCGGCGCTGTCCTGGATGGTGGACGGTCGGCCGCTGCCCTGGCCGCGCTGGTTGCGTGCCGTTTGCTGGCCCTGGTTGGTGTATGGATCAAATGCCATCGTGGCCTATTGCGTCTCGGCGGTGATCGTGAAGGGCATGCTGTACTACAGGCTCACGGATGCTGACGGCGACACGCACAGCCTCTGGGAGCTGAGTTACGAACATGGATTTGCGCGCAACGGTTCCACGGAGTGGACGTCGCTGGCGTTTGCCGCAGCGTTTGTGGTGGTGTGCTTTCTGCCAAATTGGTGGCTGTGGCGACGGAAGTGGTTCTTGAAGATTTAACTGAAACAGAGGCAATCAAGTGGGATACGAGAGTTTGCGGGACTGGGTAAAAGCGCTGGATAAGGCGGGCGAACTGAAGCGCGTGACGGCGCAGGTTTCGCCGGTTCTGGAGATGGCAGAGATCGCCGACCGCGCCTGCAAGAGCGGCAAGGGAACCGCCAAGGCAGGCGGTCCGGCGCTGCTGTTCGAGAACGTAACGGGCTACCCGGGCGCGCGCGTGCTAATGAACCAGTTTGGCAGCGAAAAGCGGATGCGGATGGCGCTGGAAGTCGACTCGCTGGATGATGTCGCACAGCGGATTGAGACGCTCATCCATCCAGTTGCGCCGGTGGGCCTCATGGACAAGCTGAAGATGCTCCCGATGCTCGCGGAGGTCGGTGGATACTTCCCGAAGACGGTGTCGTCAAAAGGCGCTCCGTGCAAAGAGGTCGTGCTGCTCGGAGACGATGTGGATGTGCTGAAGTTCCCCGTATTGCAGACGTGGCCGCAGGACGGTGGTAGGTTTATCACGCTGCCATGTGTCGTCACGCGTGACCCCAACAGCGGCAAGCGGAATGTCGGGATGTATCGTGTGCAGGTCTACGACGGCAAGACGACAGGAATGCACTGGCAGCGGCAGAAGGTGGCCGCAGAGCAGGCCCGCGACCGGATGCGGGCAGCAACTGAGGACGCAGCCGGTGCCGTCGAGATGATGGCTCTGACTGCGGGCGGAACGAGCGCAGCTTTAGACACGGCAAGCGTCCCACAGCATGTGCTGACGAAGATTCGTGGCGAGCGGATGGAGGTCGCAGTATTTATTGGAAGTGATCCAGCGACAACCTTTAGTGCGATTGTTCCCGCGCCGCCCGAGGTGGAAGAGTATCTGATCGCCGGTTTCCTTCGTCAGAAGGCGCTGGAGGTGGTGAAGTGCGAGACGGTCGACCTCGAAGTGCCTGCGACGGCGGAGATCGTACTCGAAGGTTATGTGGAGTTGGGCGAGCTGCGGACTGAAGGGCCGTTCGGCGACCACACAGGCTTTTACACCATGCAGGATGAGTATCCAGTGCTGCACGTGACCTGCATCACACATCGCAAGGACCCAATCTACTCGGCGACAGTTGTGGGTCGGCCTCCGATGGAGGACACATGGATGATCAAGGGCGTGGAGCGGATCTTCCTGCCGCTGATGAAGCTGACGATCCCGGAGATCATCGACATCAACCTGCCCGCCGAGGGCGTGGCGCACAACCTGATGCTAGTACGCATCCGCAAGAGCTACGCAGGCCATGCCCGCAAGGTGATGCATGCCATCTGGGGATTGGGGCAGGCGATGTTCACCAAGTGCATCGTCGTGGTGGACGAGGACTGCGACGTGCAGGACGTGAGCGAGGTGATGCTACGCGTAGGGAACAACATTGACCCGGAACGGGACATCCAGTTCACGATGGGTCCCGTTGATACGCTGGACCACGCGAGCCGCCTGCCCAACTACGGCAGCAAGATGGGCATCGACGCGACACGCAAGTGGGCAGCAGAGGGCTTCACGCGCGAATGGCCGCAGATGCTAACGATGCCGCAGGAGGTCAAGTCCAAGGTGGATAGTATCTGGACAAAACTTGGTGTTGATTAGATCGGAGAAGAATGAGAGTTCGTTTATGTGGAGTGTTGCTCTTGGTTGCGGCGACAGTGGGTAGCGTCAGTGCTCAGGAGAAGGTTCCGAAGGCTCTGCAAGGGTCGGATGAGTTCAGCAGGAAGAATACCTTTACTGTGTTTGCGGAGTATTCGAATGATTCCAGTGAAATTATTGTTGGGTTGGCGAGTCAACGAAAACTTGCTGATCTTGGTGGAGCATATACGCGGAGAGTAGTGAGATTTTGGGGCAGCGATTTGAGTTATCAGATTGAGCTGCGTCCGGTGCTGTTCGAGAGCGATCCGTTGGCCATCCAGACAACGGTCGTCACGGACACAAGCGGCCCTACAGCTGGCACAAGCTCTACGTACACAAATGTGGGTGTGCCGTTGAAGTGCGTACCATCTGTAGTGAGCGGCACTGATCCGGCTCAACCGCCATATTTTCCTTCAGACAGTTACGTATCAACGCTGTCTTGCGGGCGTCAGTGGACCTTTGGACAGTCATTTGCTCCGATTGGTTTCAAGTACGCCGTGAGGACGCATCATCCGGTACAGCCGTTTTTGATTGGGACGTTGGGATATATGTACACGAGCCGACCGGTACCTTTGGCTGACGCAGAGTCATTCAATTTTGTGATCAATATTGGAGTTGGTCTCGAAGTCTATCGATCGAGGAAACGATCTGTGTCTGTGGAGGCGAGGGTTCAGCACTTCTCCAACCGCGACACGGCAGCGGAGAATCCCGGGACGGACAATGTGATGTACAAGATCTCGTATAGCTTCGGGCGATAGCCGGGACGGTATACTTCATGGGGCGCTATGCGCCGAGAATTGGTTGCGGGAGATTGGTTTGGCGAAGGCAGAGATTGGGATTATCGGCGGCAGTGGTCTGTACAACATGGCCGGGCTTACGGATGTAACAGAAGAGCGAGTGGAGACGCCTTTCGGTGAGCCGAGCGAGGTGTTCGTTCTGGGTACGCTGGAGGGGCGCAAGGTGGCATTCTTGGCGCGGCACGGTAAGGGGCACAGAATTCTGCCGAGCGAGTTGAACTTCAAGGCCAATATCTACGCCATGAAGAAGCTCGGTGTTACCAGCATTCTGAGCGTCAGTGCAGTCGGCAGCCTGAAGGAAGAGCACAAGCCTACGGACTTTGTGATTCCTGACCAGTTCATCGACCGCACGTTTGCGCGCGATGCGACCTTCTTTGGTGATGGCATCGTCGGACATGTTGGTTTCGGTGATCCGGTGTGCTCGGTGGTCAGTGAGGTCTTTGCCAAGGCCTGCGCTGAGGTCGGCGTCGTCGGCAAGCTGGGTGGGACGTATGTCTGCATGGAGGGCCCGCAGTTTTCGACCAAGGCTGAGTCACGGCTCTACCGCAGCTGGGGTGCGGATGTGATCGGCATGACGAATTTGCAGGAGGCCAAGCTCGCTCGCGAAGCAGAGATCAGCTACTCGACCCTGGCGATGGTGACAGACTACGACTGCTGGTTCGAGGGCCACGATGCGGTGACCGTCGAGCAGGTGATCGCAGTGATGCACCAGAACTCTGGGAATGCTCAAAAGGTCGTGAAGGCAGCAGTGCGGCTGATGCCGACGGACTTGAGCCATGCTCCCGCTCAAACAGCAGCGAAGTTTGCGATTATGACGGACAGAACGGTGATTCCGGCAGAGACAAAGATGAAGCTGGAAGTGTTGTATGGAAAGTATTGGTAGATAAGTTGTTAGCGGAAATAAATTATCAAGATGGAGATCTATGTCGATTCTAGTAGTTGGTTCAGTAGCGTTTGATTCCTTGGAGACGCCGAGTGGCAAGCGCGAGCGCGTGCTGGGTGGTGCGACGACGCACTTTGCGCTGTCCGCGAGTTTTTTTACCGACGTGCGCGTGGTCGGTGTGGTGGGCGAGGACTTCTTGCCGGAGCATGAGGCCGTGCTGACGGCGAAGGGTGTCGATACGTCGGGCATTGAGCGCGCGCCGGGGCTGAGCTTTCACTGGACTGGCAGCTACCTTACCGACCTGAATGCGGCGGACACTCTCGCGACCGACCTAAACGTGTTTGCAGCGTTTGAGCCGAAGATTCCTGCGAGCTATCTGGACTCGGAGTTTTTGTTTCTGGCGAATATAGACCCGGTGCTACAGCTACGCGTGCGCCAGCAGATGCCCAAGGTAAAGATGGTCGCCGGCGACACGATGAACTACTGGATCGCGGCGCACCGCGAGAACCTGCTGAAGGTATTGGCAGAGTTGGATGTCCTGCTTATCAACGACGGCGAAGCGAAGATGCTGAGCGGAGAGTCAAACGGCCTGCGCGCAGCAGAGGGAGTTCTCGCGCTCGGGCCGAAGGCGCTTGTGGTGAAGCACGGCGAGTACGGCTCGACGCTGTACTCGAACGGCAAGGTGTTTCGGACGCCGACGCTGCCGCTGCATGAGGTAGTCGATCCGACCGGAGCTGGTGATTCCTTTGCTGGCGGCTTCTATGGATACATTGCGTCACAACCGGAACTGACGCCGGATGTGATGAAGACGGCGATGTTCTATGGCAGCGTGATGGGCTCGTTTGCAGTAGAGGCGTTTGGGACGGAGCGGCTTCAACGGACCACACGCGCGGAGATCGACGCCCGGTTTGCCGAGTTGAAGGCGATCTCGCATCTCTAAGCAGTAACAGCTTTTCCCGCAGCGGTCGCGGAGGGTTCTTGGCGGTAAGGAAGACATCATCACGGAGAAGAGGGTCGTTTCGTCAGGCTCCGGTATGGGTGCCAGGTGATCCTGAGGCGGTACGGCCTGTGGTGCCGGGAGAAACGTACCCACTGTTTGTCGCAGGAGTGCTGCTGGCGTTTGTGGCGCTGACGGTCTGCTATACCAAGGGCTATCTGTTGCTCTACGGCGATGCTGTGGCGCACTTAGCGATTGCGCGCAGGATACTCGACGCCAACTGGCCCGGGTTGGCTCAGCTTGGTGGTGTGTGGTTGCCGTTGCCGCATGTGCTGATGCTGCCGTTCATCATGAACATGCGCATGTGGCAGACCGGGCTGGCTGCTGCTCCAATGTCGATGTTGAGCTATGCAGTAAGCGTAGCGGGGGTATGGCGGCTGGCGCGCCGGCTAATGCGCTCACGATGGGCGCTCGTTGCTACAGCGTTTTACGCGTTCAATCCGAATCTGCTGTATCTGGCCACTACAGCAAAGACCGAAGCGTTGTTCCTGGCACTCGTTGTCTGGGTAGTGGTGGCGACGATGGAAGGCGCGTCCGCTTTGCGCTCTGGCAATGTGTTCACGGCCAGAGCGCGGATGATGCTTGCCGGGCTGCTCGTTTTGGGCATGGTGTTCACGCGCTATGACGGATGGATACTCGGTGCTGCCGTGTGGTGCTGTTTCACTTGGGCATGGTGGAAGAGTGATGCAGTGGCACGCAGAAAGACACGTGTGTTCTTTGTCATCTTCACGGTGATGTGCATTGCAGGCCCGCTGCTCTGGTTCTGGTACAACCACCACTTTGAGGGGGACTGGCTGGACTTTATGCGCGGGCCGTACTCGGCCAAGCAGATTGAGCGAAAGACAGCACCGCCGGGGCAGCACTATCGCGGCTGGCATAACTTGGGTTGGGCAGCGTTGTTTTATACCCGCACCGCGCAGATTGATGCAGCAGCGTGGGAGACCGGATTCGCACTGATGGCGGCGTCGCTCTATGCGGTGTGGATTAGTTGGAAGCGACGAGCCACAGAGGCGGTGCGTGCGCGTAGCGAGCTGCTTGCGCTGTTACTGTGGGTTCCGCTTCCGTTTTATATCTATTCGGTGGCGTATGGGTCGGTACCGATCTTTATTCCGCAGCTATGGCCGCACTCGTTTTACAACGCGCGGTACGGGATGGGGATGCTGCCGGCCCTCAGTATCTATGGCGCACTGGCAGCCGAACGGCTAGACGTTTGGCTGCGTGGCAAGAGTAAAGGATGGGCAAGGCTCGGTGGCCGTTTATGGCAACCTGTAGCGATGGTCTTGTGCGTTTTGAACTGTATTTCCATGATGTATCAGGTCCCTCTGGTATTGAAAGAGGGCATGGTCAACGCGACCACACGCGTGGCGTTTGAGCGGGAGATTGCGACGGAACTGGAGACCATGCCCGAAAACGCACCTGTAATGATGGCGTTGAGCGCGCATGTGGGGGCAGTGCAGACGGCGGGAAGAACGCTGCAAAGCATGGTGAGCGAGAACGATTCGCAGAGCTTCGATGCTGCATTGGCTGATCCGGCGCATCATGCAGCGTATGTGATTGCGATTGTGGGTGACCCCGTGGCGAAGGCAGTCGAGGCGCATCCAGAGGGGCTGACTGAGCTGGAGGTTCTGTGTACCACAGGGCAGCCTTGCGCCAGAGTCTATCAATCAACCGTTTGGAAGCCGTAGGGGTGTGGGACTTGAGTCCTGTGAGTGCGCTGAAGTGCCTGCTGAGTAGTATTCTGACCAGATGACAGACCCCGGTCACATCCATTTTTCTACGCTGGAGCAATGGGTCCTCTCCGGCCCATCGGCAAAGCGCCTGCTGATGGCGTGTGCGATGGGTGGTGCAGTTGGGCTGGAGCGCGAGTGGCGGCATAAGGACTCTGGCTTGCGTACGAACATGCTGATCTGTATGGCCTCGGCGCTGTTCACGATCATGAGCGTGGTACTGGCGGGTGACTCGACGCCGAACAAAGGCCAGGTAGCAGCGAACATCGTGCAAGGAATCGGGTTTCTGGGCGCGGGGTTGATTCTCCATACAAAGAACCGTGTGCTTGGTCTGACAAGTGCGGCCACTGTCTTCGTTGTCGCTGCAATAGGAATGACATGTGGTGCTGGACTTTATTTGGTGGCGCTCCTTGCGACCGTCTTGCTCCTGCTGTCTCTACAGGCGGTGGGCGCAGTGGAAAGCAAGCTGGGATGGAAACGGTATCCCATGGTCTACGAAGTCCGGGCGGATGTCGGAGCGATACTTCCCAGCAGCGTCGTGGGTGCAGACCGTGCTGAGGCGCAGGCTGAAGAGGTCGCGGCGGCGCGGCACAGGATGCAGCGGGCGATCCTTAAAGTCCTCGACTCGGCCGGCCAGCGGATGACGGTTCAGGACAGAGACAATATTGCTGGTATGGAGCGTGTCTCGTTTACCGTAACAGCGACCCGCAAGACCCACGGACGGCTGCTGCACGAGTTGCGCGAGAGCGATGCGACAGACCAGGTAGTTATGTTCCGTGACACGGAGGAAGAGTGAGGACCGTGAATTTCGTAAAGGCCCATGCTTGCGGGAATGATTTCCTCGTCATCGAGGAGACGCAGGCCATGGGGCAGCACGCGGCAATGGCGCGCAAGCTGTGTGCACGCAACACCGGCGTCGGGGCGGACGGTATTGAGTTCTTGGAGCGCCGCGCAGATGGATCGTTCTTTTTACGGCTGTTCAATACAGACGGCAGCGAGGCGGAGTTGAGCGGTAATGGAACGCGATGTGTGGCGGCCTGGCTGTCGGCGAGTGAAGGATTGCAACAGGTCGCATTGGGGACGCATGGCGGTGTGCGGGTGTGTCGCGTGGTGAAACATGAGGGTGCGGAGTGGTGGATTGAAAGTGGAATGGGCGTTCCGCGTGTGATGCCGCGCAAGATTGAGATTGCTGGGGTTGAGGGTGTGATCGACGGCGCGATGGTGAACGTGGGTAACCCGCACTATGTGATCTTTCCTGAGCGCGAAGACTTTGGTTCGCATGGTTTGAGCTGGCAGGAACTTGGTGCGAAGATTGCTGTCGATCCGCTGTTCAAGTTCGGGACGAATGTAGAATTCGTCCGGGTGCTGAAGCAAGATGAGATTGCCTTCCGAATCTATGAGCGGGGATGCGGGCCAACCACGTCGAGCGGGACGGGCACTTGTGCATCGAGCGCCGCAGCGATGACGCTTCGGCAAACAGCGAGAAAGTTGACAGCCGTAGCGCAGGGCGGAGCGCAGCGCGTCGTATGGCCGGAGGCCACGAGCGAGATGATGCTGGCTGGTCCGGCAGAGATTATTTGTACGGGCGAGGTGGAGTTTGAGTAGGCCAGTGTTACGTTCAGGCAGCCGTGTAGCAGTGGTATCGCCTGCCTCTGCTGCGAAGGCTGAGCTGGTGGAGCACGGTTGCACACGGCTGCGGGAGTTTGGTTATCAGCCGGTCGTCATGCCGCATGTACTGGCACGCGGGCCTTTGTACTACGCTGGCAAAAAGGAAGACCGCGCTGCAGATCTTCATGCGGCGTTCGCGGATAAGACCATTGAAGGCGTACTGTGTACGCGTGGCGGCTGGGGTTCGGCGGAGTTGTTGCCACTGCTGGATGCGGCGTTCGTGCGGGCAAACCCGAAGGCCTTTGTGGGATATAGCGACCATACGTCCCTGCATAGCTGGTTCTGGAATGAGTGCGGTATGCCGACCTTCTATGCTCCCATGGTCGCCGCTGACTGGTCGAAGCAGAATGGCGTCGACGAACGGACATGGCGCGCCTCGGTGGAGGGTGAAGGCAACTGGAGCGTCGGTGAGGCGGATGGATTGCGCGTACTACGGGCTGGAAACGCTGAGGGACGTTTGCTCGGCGGGTGCCTGTCAATCCTTGAGGCTGGCTTAGGAACGCCCTGGGCGCTAAGGATTGACGAACCATGCGTCTTGTTTCTCGAAGACATCGGTGTAAAGCCCTACCAGTGGGACAGGATGTTGCAACATCTGAAGTTCGCAGGTGTGATGAAGAATGTTCGCGGTGTGGTGTTCGGCGATATGAGCGCGTGCGGCGATGTGGAGCTTGCGGAAGCTGCTTGTCTCCATGCGCTGGAAGACTTTGAGGGGCCAGTATCAATGGGTTTGAAGTGTGGTCACGTCGATACCGGCAACAGGTCACTGCCATTGGGCGCGTGGGTCAAGATGAGCGGTGCGGAGTTGAGCGAGTGAGCGCGAAGCATGTCCATCTGATTGGCATCTGCGGTACGGCGATGGCGTCGCTGGCCGGGATGCTGCGCACGCAGGGTCACCGTGTCACTGGGTCGGATACGGCTGCCTATCCTCCGATGAGCGACCAGCTACGTGCCATGGGGATTGCGATCATGGAGCCATATTCGGCTGCGAACCTCGATGAGCAGCCGGACCTTGTCGTGGTCGGCAACGCGATCTCGCGTGGCAATCCGGAGCTGGAGCGCGTGCTCAATGAGCGCATTCCGATGACGAGCATGGCCGCGCTCATCCATGATGAGTTTCTGGTTGGCCGGGAGCGATTAGTCGTCTGTGGGACGCACGGAAAAACAACCACAACGAGTATGCTGGCCTGGATCTATGAGGTCGCCTCAAAGTCCAATGCAGCGTGGAAGCCGTCGTTTTTGATCGGAGGCGTGGCTGAGAACTTCGGCACCAGCTTTCATGTGCAGGCGGATACGAGGCCGTTTCTTCTTGAGGGTGATGAGTACGATACAGCCTTCTTTGATAAGGGTCCGAAGTTTCTGCACTACTTTCCTGATGCCTCAATCCTGACGCACGTCGAGTTCGACCATGCGGACATCTATGCCGACCTGGCTGCGGTGAAGACCGCCTTCAAACGCATGGTGAACCTCATTCCGCAGCGCGGGCGTCTGGTGGCGTTCGACGGCAGCGAAAATGTGACAGAGTGCTGTGCCAAGGCCTTTTGCAAGGTGGAGAAGTACGGCTTCGCGGACGGCTCGATGTGGCGTGCCACAAACATGCAACAGAAGGGCTCGACGACAAGCTGGACCTTACTCCGTGACGGCAAAGAGTTCGCGTCCCTGACACTGCCGATGGCCGGTGAGCACAACGCATTGAATGCGACCGCTGCCTCCGCTCTCGCAGCCGGGCAAGGAGTTCCTGTCGAGGCAATCAAGGAGGCGCTGACGACCTTCAAGAGCGTCAAGCGGCGGTTGGAAGTTCGGGCTGAAGTAGGCGGTGTAACAGTGATTGACGACTTCGCCCACCACCCAACAGCAATCCGTGAGACCTTACGCGCGCTCCGTGCGGCCTACGCAGGCCGCAGACTGTGGGCCGTGCTGGAGCCCAGATCGAATACTCTACGGAGAAATGTATTTGCGAAGGAGTTGGTGGAATCTCTGTCCCTCGCAGACGAGGTAGTGCTGGCTGCTGTATTCAAAAGCGAGGCAATACCCATCGCAGAGCGGCTGGAGCCGGAGCATGTGATTACGGCACTCAACACGACCGGTGTTTCCGCAGTGCTGTGCGAGGATGCTGACGCCA
>Ga0116231_10013497_pt1 | contig 11450 bp, 11 predicted proteins | sample S1TSphgellanicum_2_FD_89695 | JGI IMG/M metagenome (GOLD analysis project Ga0116231, IMG submission 89695) | Host-associated microbial communities from peat moss isolated from Minnesota, USA - S1T2_Fd - Sphagnum magellanicum MG | ecosystem: Host-associated > Plants > Peat moss > Unclassified...
CCAAAAAAAGTTTCCCCCCCCCCCCCCCCCCCCCCCCCCCCCCCAAAAAAAATAGAACCATGTTTTTATCATGCTTCCCTTTGGCCCCACAATTTGTATGCAATTGGGAGCAGAATTATTTTTAATTTTCACACTTCAACTCATTCATTTCTTCTTCCCATTAATTTGAAATTAAAAAAAAAAAAAATTAACATGTGCCTTTTCATGTCCATATTATTATATATATATATATATGATTTATTAATAACTCTTCTTGTCTAGTAACAATGATCATGAATTATTAGAAACCATATGGGAACATTAAAATAGAAGTATTTGTGTTTGTCCCCATACATGCTTGGTAAAACCTAAAATCATATATGCATGTCTACTATCTTCAAGCAATAACAATTTTTTATAAAATAAAAGGCAACAATAATGCAAACAAATTAATCAATTAAAAATTAATTTCATTATGATTTTTGTTATTAAATCTTCTTCAATGTCTTATTGAAGTTTTAAAATAACATCGAATTAATTAAAAACATTTATATCTCAAAAATGAATTTTATATTAAATTTTTTATTTATTTCAAAATTGACGTGTTTTCTTTAATCAATGCTTACATAATCATTCAAATCAATTCTTTAATAATCTCATTTTAAATAAGATTTAAAGGAATTGAAGCTAATTATTTGTATTTTTTATCAAACAAGTTTCATTTAAAAATTAGTCATATGAATTGTTTTTCACATTTCATAGTCATATGAAACCTCGTGATACATAAAGGCAAGTTCCAACCGAAAAAAATAAAATGGCATTAAATCAGTTACCCAACATTCATATTTTGAGAAGAAACCCAACAAGTAGATTGGTAGACTTCAAAACAGCCCATCAATTTTGATGCCAAAATCTACACATGCATGTCCATTAGCTTGTGGCAATTAAATAATTAGTTTATTTAACAAGACATTTTCCAACAGAATCGAAAAGTATTCAAGATAGGTAAGGGGGAGTGTTTTGTATTCAACACAGAAAATGAACTAAATCTTTGAAAGCCAAACCTCCCAAGGTTCAAGAAACCTTTTCACGGTGATTTTTATCTCTTGATAGAAGACCACAATGCTCAAAATACAGAGTATCCATGGTACAATTCACTGGGGAAAAACAAATGAGCTGACTTCCATTGGAGGCGACTAGCATATCTAGTCTGTTTCTAGCAATTTAATTCCTGTGACACAATTTCTATCGCACAAATTTGAGAGGAGCAACCAATCTAGAAAACTAACAAAGCTCAGCGGTCATGCTGTAACACAAATATACACTATTTGATGTTCTTGATGTATCAAATCAAGTGTATTCAGTGTCATCCTACCTTGTTCAGCCTGTTTTGCAACACTTGAGCTCTCAGAAGATGGCCTGTCTTTTCTGTTCCATCTCTATCTCAAACTCCTTGATTCCCATGCAAATTGCTGCAACTGCTTCCTCCTGGATTGCAAGAGTACCCATGTAGTTTTGCAGCTCTTTTGCCAGCCATAGTTTCTCCTCATTTCTAGCTCTTGAAATCTCTTCATTTATGGCCAGCTGTTCCATTAAAGCTCTTGAGATCCTTTCCTTCTCATTGTTGAGTATCTCTAGCTGCCAATCCTGCAATGAAATTTGCAGTGCTTCTCCTCCCGAAGGATTCTCCTTCCCCTTTGGAGAGTTTCTAGCAATCGGTTCTCCTTGGAACCCTTCGACCTTGTTGTGGACACGACTACTGTTTATTTGTCCATTTCTCTCTTTGTCTTCCATTTCTGTGGCTGCTGCTTCATTGTCAAGCTTTCTGTGACCGCATTGACCTTCTTGTGCTTGTTTTCCTGTATCTTTGACTATTGCTGTCTGATCAAGGGATGTCATGGAGTTCTCTCCCTTCAGATCTCTTTGCAAAGAAGATTCCTCTCCCTGCTCCACATTATCTTGGTCTTCCTCCTGCGTTGTTCCTCCATCTTCTTCTCCACTACAAAGGAGAGCTCCAACTCCCCGATTCAGCTCTAGGGTAGGTAACCTTTCCTTTGGCTTCTTGATCTCAACATCTGGATCAATGTTTGCTTGAGCACTTTCCTCAAGTGCTGCATGAGTCTGGAGAAGCTGTCCACGGAGATCATCTGTCTCTATTCTTAATTGAGAATTTTCGTGCTTAACAGCTGCAAGCTCATGTTCCATTTCACTCACAAGCTCCTCTAGCTTCTGGACATAATAATCTTCGCTGTTAGAGCTCAAGATTGGTGACCTAACTTGCACCATGGACTCCTGCACAAATCCACAAAGAATGAAACCATGATTCGCTCGTTTAAATGCCAAAACTACATCAATGCCTACATCTATTGATGTGGTACATGGTCATGATTGCTATCAGGGAATTAACTGCTATGAAAGCCTCCAATATGAAACCCCATTGTTTGCAATCAACTTCTGTTAAATTGTTAGAACTCATGCCAACTGCAAATAGAAAAAAATTAAATATGGTCATTGTTAAGTAGTACCTTGAACTCAGTCTTTCTCTTTACAGTTGTATCTAGCTGCTGCCTGCTCTTTTCTGCTTCTTCCTTGACCACCTTCACCTCCTCCTGAAGCTGTTACAGCCATGGATACAGACAACTTTTCTCAGCCAAAGTAAGCTACTGCATCACAACCTCCAGAAACTGCAACATAGATGAATAATAAATAACATGAAAGAAAACAGTTCGTTAATGTTATTGTTGACACAGGATATGAACCACAGAAGGAAAGGAATTGGAACCTTGGAATTGAAGTTCTTTTGCAAATCCTCATACTTTGCCTGAAGCTCCATCAGCTGACGCTCCAGCTGACCACATACAGGGGTTCACATACCATTTGGCATGGAGGTTTGGAGGACATTCAGATTCTTAAAAACCAAATACACAGGAAAAATTCTTATGAGTTTTGACTACTGACCAAATCTTTTCTGCCATTGAGAACAGGCAAATACAGCCTATTAATTTCCTTTCATCCTTTCACAAACTTTCAGACGCTCATTGTGGATTTAGGTTTCTCTGCCTCACAAGCATGAAGTTTCAACTGTGAAATGTAATTCATTTCATAAGATAGTGAGATCTTCACCAAGAAAGAATTTTCTCACATACCACATTATAGTGAGATCTTCACCAAGAAAGAATTTTCTCACATACCACATTACTTCTGTTTGATTCTTCACTGACTCCAGAAGTTTGTCTTCCATATGAAAAATTTGCAGAAAGAAACTCATCAGCATCGTGTCCATGGCCATGATTCAAGGTAGCCCAAGTCTCTTCATCAGCAAAGTTCTCAAAGAAGGGAACCAGTGTTGCTTCTCTGGAGCACCTTCCAAACAGGTCACCTCCATCTTCATTTAAGCTCTCGAAGGAAGGAGGGAGACCAAGTGCTCGGTCTCTCTGCACTCTTATTTCTAGATCATCTGGATCTTCATTTAAGCTCTCAAATGAAGGAGGAAGACCAAATGCTCGGTCCCTCTGAGATCTCAGTTCAGGATTTCCCATAAGAAATGGAGGTGACTGCTTTGGAATAGATCTTTTGATATTCTGTAAACACTCAACAATCTGAGCTGAAATAGGTAACCTCACAGCAGGTAGGAGTACAAAAGTGAAATTTGGGCACAATATATCCTCCCTAATTTTCAAGAAATCCTGATCTTGACTGGTCTAAAATTTGTAGGACAAACCAAAGTTCAAATTGCAGCTCAAGATAATGACATCCCACACAAGATGTACATCCTACCATCACAAATGATTTAAGGAAGAACATCCATACACCAACTGACCACAGGCACACATGAGCAGGCAGCAGCGAGATACAATTTTGAAGAGCTACTATATCTATATTCCAATTTGGTAGTGTAAATGATTTATATCATTTTTCAGTAGGAAATTAATTATACCTGGACTGCAAGATCTGAGCTGACCCGGCGAGGACACCATGTCTCCCTCCTATTGCCCTGGCAAAATGGATAACCAAGAACCTTTCAAAGACTAGAAAGAAACAGAACAAGAACCTACTAAACTTTCCTCAGGAGAAACCATAAACAGCATTCCCATTGTTCTCTTAAGTGGCATTTGCAGGCAGTCACTTATTGGTCAATCTTGTTAATTGATTGAGATGATAACAAAGAGCTCAAATTCCTCAGAAAAGCTCCCAAGATAGAGATTTTGCAAAGAGACCAATAGCCATCTCCAGACTTAGGCTGGGAGGACAAAGGTCCAGGCGATATGGTGGAGAACAAAAAAATATGAAAACTTTCAGGCCAAGCCATCAGTCCATTGCAATCATCATGAAACAAGCCTGCAACTGCCTCCTGAAACGGCACTTGTGGTGTGTGGTAAGGAGACGATGAGAATAAAAAGGGCATGAAGATAGACCTTCCTGGCTTGCTCATCACGGCCATCAGCAGCTGAGCTTATGACCAAAGTGCTTAGATTCACAATTTTCTGTTCCTGCTCTTTGATCCGTTGCTCACGCTCCACTTGCGCCTTTTTCTCCTCTTGAAGCTCCAAGGCCAGCTTTTCTTTCTCAACTTCAAACTGAAAATAAAAAGCCAGCAATGTGAATTCAGTGAACTTGATACTCTGTTCATTTGATGACAGACTATGTGGGTTGGAAGTCCTAAACCAATAAATTTGAAACTTTCAGAAGTAGTGATGTTTGACAGTCCACCACCAAACAAATGTGAAGCACAAAGTCAATGCCAATTGGAGGGAAGGATGATGGAAAGAGAGCAACACAGGTCTGATGGATTCAATATACAGTAACCTTAAGCAAGTCATTCCGCAAGGTACGAATTTCCTTTTCCAAATCTTCTGAATGAGGAGAACCCTGCTACAAAGCAATACCAGTAGTGCACATGTTAGTTGAATCCAATTTTTTTGAAAAGAGGAAAACCACCCCACTTTTTGCCCATCTACAACAGAAGTTGGAACTGTGACCAAAGTTGATTTTGTCAGCATACTAACCTGCAGCTTTTGCAAAAGCTCCTCAATTTCTCTCTTCTGGCGCTTCAAGAGGGCAGCATCTGTGACAGTCTGTTAACAGAATCCTAAACATGAGAAGAGCTCAAGAGAGTCCTAATAATCAACAGTCTTGGCACTCAGTTGTGCAAATATTACATCTGGTATAACAAAGGAGATGTAAAAATATCACTGCATAGCAATAGAAGAATTTGAAAATACCTCATTTACTTGAGCACAATTAGTGACTCGTTTGGCCCTGCTTGCAAACTGCAAGGTACCCCGAGTTTCATCGATGTGTATCTGCAAAAGAAATAATCACAAGAAAAACACATTAAAAAATGGAATTGCTTGTGAAAGACTATGCTGTATCATTCTGCCAAGCTGGTAAAACAGATGCTTACAATGCTTTCCATGTGATTGGATTTGTTTAGTATGATTGGTAGATATGTCTTTGCCAGTAACAGTTTGATACACCTTACCTCATCAAGAGTTATCGTACAAATGATTGCAGTTCTTGCATTACCCCCCAGTGCGGATTGCAGGATGCGTGTAAGCTTACTGTCACGGTATGGGATATGGCCCCTGAAAGATTACTTTGAACATGATTCAGACAGCCATCCCTTGCAAGGAGAGAGAAGCAAGATAAACTACAATGTGGTAGGGTCAGACAGATTGTAGACAGTGTATCATAAAATGCATTGATAAGCGTCCATCAATTTACTGCTAACACTGCAGGGACTTGAATGCAGAAAATGAATTGATTACTAAAACTTACCCTTGCTTCCCACCACCATCACAAAGCTTGTTGATGACATTTCCAAGTGTCATGAGGCTCTTGTTGATGTGGCCACCTTCCTTCAGTCGCACACCACCTGCTCCTGTTTTTGCAATCCTCTCAGACCCAGCCAAATCCACTAAATTCTGCTTCCAAAGCAGAAATGCTGTTAGTATAAGTTCCTGCATTACCCAAAAGATGACAAGACAATCACCAGAATTTGGACCATCCCCTATTTTGTTAAACCATTGCTGAAAAATTGAGACATTATTGGTCATATCTGAATGAAGGTAAAAGCATCTAACCAATGCAGACACGCGCACAGCATCTGAAGCACACAAATCAGGATCAGAATCTTGGTCATCCTGGCTCTTATCCCGACTCTCAATAACCTGCACATCCACGAAATGAGCATAAAGACATCTATAATTGCCACAACTTTCTTCTACAATCTCAGGTGGTATCTCATGAATCCAGCTGAAGTTCTCAACATGATGCTGCTTACCATCCGAAATATAGTATGAGATCGACTACTGTACATATTCATGTTTGTCTCTCCAAAATGCCGCTGTGCTGCACCAATATTGAGTAAAGTCAATGTCAAAACTGATACCCAATGATACACCCACAGGGTGAGACATAAAAGCGTTCATAATTTTATCTGATTATGTGCTGCAGTAAGAAAACATGATTCTTGGAGAAAATACTGAGACACAATTGATCAGCATACCTTCTCCAGATTCCAGAAGTCCAAGAACCTGCTCAACACTATCAACAATTTCCTCCCTCAATCCCGCAACAAAAACTCCTCGCTGCAAAATCCGATTTGTGGTTAACTGAAGGTCAACACAAGTGGGGAGGACACCCAGTTTGCAGTCCACTTCACACTACCTTTATGTCAAAAACCCTCACATTATGGGTCCATATCTGCACAACTGCTCTGAATTACCTCCAAACTTTCATGGATTTGTAGCTTGCGATTATCAGGTGATAGAAGATCCTTGATCTCCTCATTATAAATCTCCATGTATGAAACACGAATCAAAAACTCTCTGTTTGACATCTGCAACACATAATGTTGATACAAAAGAAAAGCATGAGGCTATAATATGCATTCAATGTATATTATATTTCACTCATAGTGAAATCCTTTGCAACCATGTCCTGATAGCCACAAAATGTATGCTAGCACTGGATAGTAAACAAAGCAAGTCTGCCTTTACAATCAATTAGAGACAGAATTGAAGGTGAAGTTATCAGATGATCTGTGCACAAATGAGGCAACTCATATTCATGCATGTTACATCATTACCTGTTGCAATCAGTATAGATCTCTTCTCAAGAATCATTAAGCAATAGAGCTATGTCTTTGCAAGAAGGGTGTAAAACCATGAGCATTACTGACCTCCTGGATACTGCGGAAGACATCATCAACTGCCAACCAAGTGACACCTGGCTCAGCTTGTGATCCCCGCATGGTGTATGTTTTTCCACTGCTGGTTTGCCCATATGCAAATACTGTGCCTGGACAACAGAGTTCACTGTGAGAGATTATCTAACCCTTCCTTATGTAACCCTTTTTTCTATCTGCAAATGAACCAGACACAACAAACATTACCCCTTCAACCATCCTAAGCTTCACCCCTTGATCAGCTCTGACGCCTGAATTTCTTTCTTTCAGTTTTTTCTGTCATAGGGGAACCGAGCTCCAGAGAGGAGAGTTTTCACTTCTGTGTTCCACACAAATGTGTACAGCTATATCTATGAGATTGCAAAGCAGTCTTGAAAAAAACACTTTGAAGGTCAGTTTTATCAGTTTGAGCAAAACTAAAACTAACATGGCAAGAATGAGAGTAGTCATATCCATATGAGTGTTACCAACAAAGTGTTAGACCTTTACATTCATCATGAACAGCAGTCATGAGCTGCCATGACTCCCTACAGACTTCATCAGTTCCTGTGGGAGGTGTAGATAACTATACAATCTGTGGCAAATTATGATACAAACATCTATCTCCTGAGTTCCCATTGGATTTCTGGAAGCAACAGGGAGACTCAGCCCCGATGTTGTCTTGCACTCTAGAGATATAGCTAATAGAAAAGCAAATCACATCCTAATTCAAGCTGCAATAAGCTTAGAGGGTAAGCTTTATTCCACCTTGTCCCTGTACAAGAATGTGTCTAAACCTAAGGCATATAGAGGACTACATATAGAGTAGTGGGAGAGGTGTCGTGTACCCTGACTGTACCCTGAACATGTGTATAAAGCCATGTGCACCAAAGAGTTATGCAAGGAAGGGGGCAACAAAAGGATTACCATTGAAGCCAGCAACAGCAGATAAGACAACAGCCTTGGCATGCTGTTCATAAATATCAGCATTTTTTGCACTGGTTCCAAAAATGGTATCTGTCCAGAACCCACAGAAAGAAATCAAGCTTGTATTTGACAAAATATAACATAGCAACAAGCCAGTACATGTGCCTTGCTTAAAATCCACTGGACAACTTTTCAGCCTTGTCAAGTTTTACAGAGGACAAATATGTCCTCTGCCTCACAAATGGGAGTTCTTACCAAAGCTGAAGGAATGGCCAGAAACAAGTGTGCCTGCTGCACTACAAAGGGCTATGGTTTTGTCCACCACTTTCCATTCATGCCCCTTTGTCACTGATTCCTGCTTTATGGACGGAGGCTTAACCCTTATTGCCACACAAATCTTCTCCATCTCTTCCTTCTCCCAGTCAACCCTAGAGCATTGCAGTCATCCTGCTTCCCACTGCAGCTCCAGGGATATGTGAATATTGACCTGAGAAGAGTAGCATAATGGTTGCACATGTGAGCAATCCGTACCATCCCTGATACATGAAGACCATCCAGGCCGATGGAACCCTGTGGACTTCATAGCCATAGCCAGTTGCGAGGAGGCCAGACTCTCGAACTTTTAAGCTATGAGCTTTATGCTCTGAAGGAAGAACATGTATGTGCGTTCGTTCCTATAGACATGCAAGCCTTCTGTGTGCTTCTTTAGTCTATGGATTAAGGCAGAGTAGGCCAGCTTACCTGTTGAAACCCTAGTCATTTGCAAGCATCGTCCCGACTGATAGAGGGAGGCAGGCAGGCGACGAAAGATCACCTCGCGACGCCGCCCCAAACCTAAACCCCAAATCCCTTGGAATGTAAATTCCTGAAGCACGTCGGTCCTATAACCCCAGCTCAAAAAGCCATCACACCAGGAGAAAAGGATCAGGACCTTCCAAAGCAATGGCCACTGAGCTGATGCACCGTGATAAAACGCACTCCTAGTGGATGGAACAATACAAAGGCCAAATGCATCAGATCTTGCAGGAGACTGGGTAGCAATAGTCGCCGGGAAATCGAAAATCACGCTACCTTACAGAAATAAGATATCTTTGAGAAGAAAAAGCGCGGCAGAAGACGATTCCGTAGTCCACGGAGCAAGAAGAGAACCACGGAAAGAGCGTGTGCGATTCTTCGGCGACGATCAAGCGAACTGCGAGGGAGAGGGGAAAGAGAGCGAGCAGGACAGAATTTGAAAAACGGGGAAGAAGCGAAGCCCGCCTTTACTTTCAGGTGCCGAAACCGGGTCCCGTCATTCATCAGCATCTGGATACTGGACACCCAAAGGAAAGTAACGAAACCAGGTCCTTTAGTCGTAAGCACCTGGATTTCCAATATGAATCGACAAAACCAGATCCTGTCAGGTCTTAGCACCTGGATACCCAATGGGAATCGAGAGATCACCCACCTGCGGACGCACAATCTGAGGAAGCCTGCGTAAAACGGATTTTGAAAATTTGGGATCTCGTTCAGCACGTGCGTGGTGAGCTAAGATGCTGGATTCCGATTCCATCGGCCGAAGAAGTAGCGGCCGACGGACTGCACGCTGTTCCCTCCTCGCTAGAGTGGAGATCATCTTCCACTGTACTTACTCTTTCAACATTGGAAAGCCAAACTCGCACCTTTGGATTCAACAGCGTAACAGAAGAGAATGCAAAGATATTGGAAAAGTGTTGTTTAGATACATAGTACATACCTATGCAAGCTCTAAAGATTTTGTTGTGGAAATGGTGTCAGCAATGAGAGTAGTTTTCTGAGACCTCTACTTTGGCAGTAGTGCTTCTGCAGCATTGCCCGAGGATTGCCCTTACTTGCCAGGACCAAACTTAGTTTCCTTGGCAAATGAAACCAACATTGGCCGCAGCCATGGAGTTCCATTTGTGCAAGAACAATCAGCGGTACCCATCAAGAGGATTTCATGAGTGCTCTCACTCGTACTCGCCAAACACAAAACTGGGTGTCATCAAACTGTTAGTGGCAATTAGTAATCTGTCCAGAAGCTTTAAGCTCATTGTTGGATTTTCAAAACTGACATACTTTGACTTCTGAAGAAGCTGACCATGTGAAAATTGGCCATGGGCTATTTATGCAGGCAAACACATTGCTGCTGAGGAGTTTCAATTTAGAATTAGGTCTCGTCCTGAGTTCAAGAGCTTGGGTTTTCATGTTACTTCCCAGAGGAAACCAGTGATTCTTGAAAGCGATCAGTTCTACAAGTGTGATTTTGTTCCATTTAGAAATCCGAGCAAAAGGGAATGGAAATGATATTTTTCTGAGTCGCCGAATGCAAATTGAGAATCGAGAAAATAAGCGGAAAAAATACAGCGATCCTGCTGAGGGGTGTATTTTTTTTTCCATTTTGGTCATGTAGCTGCTGAAGTGGCGATGAACTATAAGACAGTTTAGCCAAATTTGGCTATAAGCAGGACATGAAAGTTAAAAAGTTTTAGCAGCCTTCACATTTTTGGCTACATGCTAGAAGAACCCAATAGAGAAATCTGGGGTTTTTCCCGAAAATTTGTCGAAATTTGGCGACTAGAAAACCCAAAAAACACATATTTTAAGCCATTTTCAAAGAACAAAGCCAAAGCCAACTGTAACTGCCTAAATTTAGCCAGAGAAAAAATTGTCGAATTCTGCTGGCTAACCACAAAAGCCCATTGTGTGTGTGCTCAAAATTTTCGCTCCCTCGCTCGCTCGCTGACTGGCAAGAGCATTAAACAACAACAAAAGGTGCCTCCACAGAGGATCGAACTCTGGACCTTCAGTTTACAAGACTGACGCTCTACCACTGAGCTATAAAGGCAAGTCACCGAGAGGCTTAAGCGTCTTCCTGGATTGGCCGTATTTATTAAAGACTATAAATGGTAGATTACTTGATGTGCATTGGTTATGTACCTTTATTATTGAAGACTGCGTACATTTATTATTTGTCAAATTTGTTTTCACCACAACAGCCATGGGAAATTTGGCGTCTTGTGCCCAATCGTGGTGACTTTTGGGTTGCATTCTCCCATTGAACAACAACAAACTGTTTGTGTCCCAAATGGTGAGGGCTTTTTCTCCCTGTTTTGATACAAGTACATTAATTGTCATCCCCCTTGATTTGCATTGCCAATCTTTTTGTGATCTTCTTGCACTTGTTGAATAGGTGTGCTTGATTGAGAATTCAATGGCTTGAGGTTTTAAATTGCTACAAAACATGTGTGCACAGATGAGCCAGGTCTACAATAGTTTTTAGGGGGGGGGGGGGGGAGGAGAAAATAAAACACAATAATTTTTTATTTCATTTTTGACAAGAATTACTCGCCCCGTAAATATTTAGGGAAATATCAAA
>Ga0116231_10013498_pt1 | contig 11450 bp, 5 predicted proteins | sample S1TSphgellanicum_2_FD_89695 | JGI IMG/M metagenome (GOLD analysis project Ga0116231, IMG submission 89695) | Host-associated microbial communities from peat moss isolated from Minnesota, USA - S1T2_Fd - Sphagnum magellanicum MG | ecosystem: Host-associated > Plants > Peat moss > Unclassified...
CGAAGGAATTATTCCATGGCACATCATCAACAACGCGGCACGGCGCTGGTCACCGGCGCGTCCAGCGGCATCGGCGCGGTCTATGCGGACCGGCTGGCCCGGCGCGGGTACGATCTCATCCTGGTGGCGCGCGACGCGGCGCGGCTGGAGGCGCTGGCAGCGCGCCTGCGGGCATCGGAACACATCGCCGTCGAGGTTTTGCAGGCCGATCTTGGCGCGGCCGAGGGCCGTGACCTGGTCGAACGCCGCCTCGCCGGAGATGCCGCTATCACAATGCTGGTCAACAATGCTGGCGCCGCGCTGGCCGGCCCCAGCATCCAGATCGCCCCGGATGCGGCCGAAGCCCTGATCATGCTGAACGTCGTCGCGGCAACCCGGCTGGCGCTGGCGGCGGGCAAATCCTTCGCGGCGCGCCGGCACGGCGCGATCATCAACATCGCCTCCGTCGTCGCCCTCGTCCCCGGCCGCATCAGCGGCATTTACAGCGCGACCAAAGCCTTCGTGCTGAATTTCTCCCAGGCGCTCGCCGAGGAACTAAGCCCCGCCGGCGTGCGCGTTCAGGCGGTCCTGCCGGGCGCCACCCGCACCGAAATCTGGGGCCGGGCGGGCGTGGACGTGAACGCGCTCGACGCCGCCACCGTCATGGATGTGGATGAAATGGTCGATGCCGCGCTGGCGGGTTTTGACGGTGGCGAAACGGTGACGATCCCCGCGCTGCCCGAAGCGGCGGACTGGCAGGCCTTCGAGGCGGCGCGCCGGGCGCTGGGCCCGAACCTCTCCCGCCGCCACGCCGCCGCGCGCTATCAGGAAGCGCGGGAAGCGGCACAATGAGCAGCGCCGTCGCCGGCGCCGCGGGCGCGGAAACCCGTCCAAAATTCCGGCTGAGCCGCAAGGGCCTGCTGATGGCGGGCGCCGGTCTCGCTGTGCTGGCCGCTGCCGCCGGTGCCCTGAACTATTACACGGTCGGGCAGTATATCGAGACCACCGACGACGCCTATGTCGGCGGCGACGTCAGCGACCTCGCCCCCCAGGTCAGCGGCCTGATCGCGGCGGTCGCGGTGACCGACAACCAGGCGGTCCACGCCGGCGATCTGCTGATAAAACTCGACGACCGGAATTTCCGGATCGAGGCCGCCAAGGCCCAGGCCGCGGTCGCCGGCGCGCAGGCCAGCCTCGCGAACCTCGACGCGGCGCGCGTGCTGCAACTGGCACTCATCTCCGAAGCCCAGGCGGACATCACCTCCGCCCGCGCCGGCACCGTGCTCGCGCGCCAGAACCAGGCCCGCTACGCCCGCCTCGCCCAATCGGCGGCGGGCACGCTGCAGGATGCGCAAGCCGCGCAAGCCGGGCTGGAACAGGCGGGCGCGGCCGGCGGCAAGGCCCAGGCCGCGCTGGCCGCCGCGCTGGCGCAACTGGCGGTCATCGCCGCCCAGCGCCAGCAGGCGCAGGCCGCGCTCGCCGCCGCGCAGGCGGACCTGGCGGCGGCGCAATTGAACCTCGGCTACACCGAAATCCGCGCGCCGTTCGACGGCGTCATCGGGAACCGCGCCGCGCATGTCGGCGGCTATGCCAGCGCCGGCGCGCAACTGCTCTCCATCGTCCCCGCCCGCGGCCTGTGGGTGGACGCCAACTTCAAGGAAGACCAGCTCGCCCAGATGCGCCCCGGGGACCATGTCTCGATCACCGCCGACGTGCTGCCGGACGAAAAAATCACCGGCCAGGTCGCCAGCCTGGCCCCGGCCAGCGGCGCCGTCTTCAGCATTTTGCCGGCCGAAAACGCCACCGGCAATTTCACCAAAATCGTCCAGCGCGTGCCGGTGCGCATCGTTCTGGATGGCGCCGCCGGCGATCTCGGCCTGCTGCGCCCCGGGCTTTCCGTCACCGCCGCGGTTGATACCCGCCAGCCATGAAGGCCATCCTGCCCTTCGCGGTGATGTGCGTCGGCATGTTCATCGCGTTGCTGGACATCCAGATCGTCGCCTCCTCACTGCAGGATATCGGCGGCGGGCTGTCGGCCGCGCAGGACCAGATTTCCTGGGTGCAGACCGCCTATCTGATCGCGGAGATTATCGTCATCCCGCTCTCCGGCTGGTTGACGCGGGTGTTTTCCACGCGCTGGCTTTTCACCTTCTCGGCTCTGGGCTTCACCGCCACCAGCATGCTGTGCGGCCTGGCCTGGAACATCGACAGCATGATCGTCTTCCGCGCCTTGCAGGGCCTGCTCGGCGCCTCGATGATCCCCACCGTCTTCACCAGCTCGTTTCATTATTTTGAAGGCCCCAAGCGGGTTTATGCCGCCGCCGTCATCGGCACCATCGCCTCGGTCGCCCCCACCATGGGCCCGGTGATCGGCGGCTACGTCACCGACGCGCTGAACTGGCATTGGCTGTTCTACATCAACCTCGTGCCCGGCCTGGCGGTCGCCGCCGGCGTGGCGGCGATGGTGAAAATCGACAAACCCGATCTCCCGCTCCTGGGCGACGCCGACTATATCGGCATCGCCCTCATGGCCGCCGGCCTCGGCACGCTGGAATATGTGCTGGAGGAAGGCACGCGCTGGAACTGGTTCAGCGATTCCACCATCACCGAATGCGCCTGGATCGCCGGCTTGTCGCTGCTCGCCTTCATCATCCGCAGCATGATGGTGAAAAATCCGGTGGTGGATTTCCGCGCCTTCGGCAACCGCAATTTCGCGCTCGGCTGTTTTCTCTCCTTCGTCACCGGCATCGGCATTTTCTCGACGATCTATCTCACCCCGCTATTTCTCGGCTATGTGCGCGGCTTCTCCGCCTGGCAGACCGGGATCGCGATTTTCTCCACGGGTGCGGCCTCGATCCTGGGTGTGCCGTTTTATATTCTGGCCGCGCGCAAAATTGATCTGCGCTGGCTGATGATGGCGGGGCTGGCGATGTTTGGCCTGTCGATGTGGAGTTTTTCGCTGATCACCAGCGACTGGGGCGGCGATCAATTGTTCTGGCCGCAAATTTTGCGCGGCTTTCCGCAGGTCTGGTGCGTGGCGCCCAGCGTGACCCTCGGGCTCGGCAGCCTCAGCCCGGCGCGGTTGAAATACGCCAGCGGGCTGTTCAACATGATGCGCAATCTCGGCGGCGCCGTCGGCATCGCGGTGTGCGGCGCGGTGTTGAACGATGCCACGAATTTTCATTTTCAGATGCTGGCCTCGAACCTGACCGCGGCCAGCGCGCCCACAAACAGCGTCTTAGCCACGCTGACATCGCGTCTCAGCCTGGACCTCGGCTCCGCGGTGGCCGGGCGCCAGGCCGCGCTGCGGGAGCTATGGACCATCACCTACGGCCAGGCCGCCACTTTGTCCTATGCCGACGCCTTTCGCGCGGTGATGGCGGCATTCGCCATCGCCGTCTGTCTGGTGCCGCTGATGCGAAAGGTGGCGCCGCCGAAGGCACCGGCGGCATCCGGCCATTAGGGCGTGATTGAGGGAAGAAGTTACTTTTTTGAAAAAAAGTAACCAAAAAACTTTTGATTCCCCCGGCCTTTGAGCGGCCAGAGTTTGGCCGCTCAAAGGCCGGGGGAATCAAAAGTTTTTTGCGGAGCTTTTTTTCAAAAAAGCGACCGCTTTCTTCTCACTTCCCATAATCCAACGTCGCGCCATCGCAACTTTCAATAGAAAAAACCAAACGACCAAGCGCCCATCTCGGCTGTAACGGTCTTGCAACATAACTTACATCAAACTTTCTTGCCATTGAAATAACTTTCAACGGAAGCCTCTGCTAGTGACCCCCTGCTCGGCTTCCACCGGGCCATGAAACTCACGCTCATTCGGAAGCTTCACCTCAAAGGATTCTCCATGACCCGCAAAACCATCGCCTGCTCCATGCTGGCGCTCGCCATCTCCGGCGGCGCCGCGCATGCCGGCACCACCACCATCAATGCCGGCGGCTCCAGCCTCGCCTTCCCGACCTACGCCGCGGAATTCACGAAATATTCCAACAGCAGCCCCACCATTGCGTTCAGCTACTCCGCTGTCGGCTCCGGCTCCGGCCAGGCCGGCTTCCTGCAGAACACGTTCACGCCGTCGCCTTCCAGCGACACCGTGTGGTGGCCGGCGCCTTCCGGCATCCTCACCTACGGCACGCCCGAGGGCTCCCAGGTGGACATCGGCGCCAGCGACGCGACGCTCTCCTCCTCGCAGCTCACCAACCCCTCGACCGGCAGCTACGGCCTGTCCGGCGTGGACGGCCCGATCATCCAGATCCCGACCTTCGGCGTGCCCGTCACCATGGCGTTTGATCAGCCCGCCGTGACGTCCCTGAAGCTGACCGCCAACCAGGTGTGCGGCATCCTGTCCGGCCAGATCAATGACTGGCACACCCTCAATTCCTCCATCCCGTCCGGCACGACCATCACGGTGGTGTATCGTTCCGACGGTTCGGGCACGACCTTCCTGACGCTGCAGCACCTCGCCGCGGTGTGCAATTCTTCCAACTCCAACTTCACCTCCATCACGGTCGGCAACAAATTCATCTCCGACGTGGCGATCTCCGGCTATGCCGCCGGCTCGCTGCCCAGTAACTTCGTCGGCGAAAGCGGCAGCGGCGCCGTCGCCACCGAGATCAACAATACCTCCGGCGCCATCGGCTATCTGAGCCCGGACTACACCTCGATCGCGCCGAACTCGTCCGTGACCCCGCTGACGACCTACCCCAACGTCATCGCCGCCAGCCTGGTGAACAGCATCGACGGCAAGACTTACGCGCCGACCGTCGCCAACACCACCCTGGCGCTGGCGAACCCGGACCCGGACAACTCCGCCAACACCAAGCCGCCCGCCAGCCAGTCCGCCGCCATGGACCCGCTGAACTGGGTTCCGACCATCGCCGTCGCCCTCAAAGGCTACCCGATCGTCGGCTACACCACGATGGACCTCAGCAGCTGCTACGCTGACGCCGCCGCCGCGAAGGCGATCCAGCTGTTCCTGAAGGATCAGTACACCAACAGCGCCTACAAGACGATCATCACCAATAACGGCTTCGTGCCGCTGGTGAACACCGCCGCGACCAAGTTCGCGACCGATGTGACCAACACGTTCTTCAATAACAACAACGGCTACAAGCTGAACATCAATAACGCGCATCTTTGCGCCGGTCTCTCCGGCCGCTAAGGCTGACAAAGACTCCCAAGGCGGCCATCGGGAGATGGCCGCCTTTTCTTTTGGGCGAAGAGGCGCTTTTTTGAAAAAAAGCGCGCAAAAAACTTTTGCGGGCGGGCCGGGGCAACGCCGGTGTCTCTTTAAGCGCCCCTGACAGGGGCGCTTAAAGAGACACCGGCGTTGCCACGGCCCGCCCGCAAAAGTTTTTTTGGTTACTTTTTTTTCAAAAAAAGTAACTCCTTCTCCCTACTCACTAACCTCCTGCGTCTTCTCCCGAATCACCTTGCACTCAATCTGCCCATGCGGCTCATCCGTCGGCGTGAACACCATATTCGGGTTATCCCGTCCGAACGGCGCCATGTTGATGGGCAGATAGTGTTTGTTCGGGCAGGCCAGCGCCACATCCACAATCTCCGGCACCGCCTCCAGCGCGGCGTGCGCCATTTTGTACAGGCTGTTCTGCACGCTCGGGCTGTATTCCGTGGCGAACACCGTCAGCATCGTGTCCAGGATTTTGGCGTTCGTCGCCGGGTAATTTTCCGGCGGGGCGCCCCATTTCCACGTCGCATCCATCGCGGTCGAAAAAATCCGGTCCTCGGTTTCCTTCAATGTGGTGGCTTCGTCCATCACATAGCCGGTCCAGCCGGATCCGGTGGTCTTCAGCATCGTGAAATTCGCGATGCCCGACGTGATCTTTTGCTTATGCCGCGTGGCGTGCAGCCGCACCCGCGGCTGCCCGTTGGGGTCCAGAATGAACGCATGGTCATGCGCCGCGCCATCGACCAGAATCCTCGCCCATTTGGTCTCCTGCGTCGTCACCACCACCGAAGCCACCTGCCCGTAGCGGGACAAAAAATATTTCGCGACCGCACTGGCAAAATCCTCGGTGTCCAGATCGGGGTTTTCGCGCGCCGTGATGTTCACGATGTTCTTGATGGTATCGGTCGCGATCACCGCGGAATTGTCGCTTGAGAGAAAGCTGTCCTCGAAATCGCCTTCCAGCATCACCTTGACGGCCAGCTCCCGCACCTCGTGCCGCGCGGTGTCCCGCTTCACGCGCATCACGCGCACCCGGCCCTTGCCATAGGTGAAATCTTTCAGCTTCATCATCTTCTCCTGTAAGCGGGACAATCCCATCACGTTAGCCGCCGGAAACCCGGCCTGTCACGCCATGTTCTGGCAGAATGCGCCCGGCGCGCCCAGCCCGCGCCGCGCGTGACGATTGGTCTTCCGGCGGCCTCAAGAACATGCGCGTTGCGGGGATTTCGCCTGGGACTTGCAGGGCGCCGCGCCGCCGCCGCCGCTATAGCCCAGAATTTCCACGATCCAGATGGAAGGCAGCGGCGCGGCCTGCTTCCTGGTCTGCGTCGTCTCCGCCGCCTGCGCCGCGGCGCCGCTGGCGCTGCCGGCGCTGGTCAGCGCGCCCACATTGGGCGCCACCGCCGTGCTGGCGCCGGTTGAGGAGCCTTGCACCTGAATATTCGCGGTATTGAGCACATGCGCCGCCGCGATGTTGAGATTCCCGGAAACGCGAATGCCCGCCTCGCCCGCATCCACCGTGCCCTCCGGCGCGACCAGGTCGATATCCCCCGGCGGAATCGCCGGGATCGGGTTCAGCGTGGCGATGCCCGCACCGCTCGACGGCACGGTGGGCGAGAGGAACACGTCGCCGTAATTGTCATACACACGCTGCAGCGGCGTGTAGTCGATGCTGGTCTTCGAGCCGCGGCCGGCGTTGATATCGCCATGCGCCGACCAGATCACGATATTGCCGCCGAACGTGGTGAGCACCCGGCTTTCCCCCAGCAGCACGCTGCCGTCGGAAAAAATGTCGATATCGCCCGAGCCCTGCGTGATGAACCCGGCCGAGGAAGGCGGGCTGACACCCTCGACGCCGATGATGGTCTGCCCGCCCGGGGTAAAGGTTTCGATATTGCCGCCGAATTCGGTATGAATGCCGGAGCCGCCATACATCGTCAGATCGCCGGTATAGGTGATCGCCTGACCGCCGGGCCCGGTGGTGGGAAACAGCGCCGCGATTGCATCCTGGCCCAGAATATAGCTCTTGTAATGCGCGCTGCCGGACTGGTTGAATTCGAGCCCGGACTCATTGAGCTCGGTAAAATACAGCTCCCGCAGAAACACCGCCTGCTCGGCCGTGCTCAGCGTCTGAAAATACGCAAAGGCGCCGGCCGGTGACCCGGCATAGCCGAAATGCGCCTGCAGCCAGGTATAGAGCATGGCGTCATTGCCCGCCACGATGCTGGCGGTATCGGTGAGATCCAGCGTGCTCGCCGGATTCAAAAACAGATTCGCGAAATTGCCGTAATCCGGCCCCGCCGCGCCGACGCCCGCCAGCACGCTCAACGCCGCGCCGCTGTTGCGGTCATTCGGGTCGATATCGAAGACCGGCCCGATGCTGTCGATCGCCCCCTGGTCGAAGAGATCGATATTCCGCCCAGCCTGCACCGTCAGATTGCCCGGCCCGGCGATGTCAAAACTGCTCTCGATGACATCCCGCCCGGCAGCCACGCTGGTGATGTCGGTATCGGCCAGATTGAGGAAAGCATCGGGTGCCGCGAGCGTGCCGCTATCGACGATGTCACGCCCGGCATAGATGTCGAACGGTTTCGCCGCCTGCACCAATTGCGCACCGGTCTGGCTGTCGGTGGACAACTGGCCGAACGCGACGTTCAGAATATCGCCCGCCCCGGCATAAACCAGCGCCGGCTGGCTATCGCCCGCATGCAGCGCGCCGGTCGGCGTATCGGCGCCGAAATCGATCCCCAGACCCGGCGCGTCCGGATTGTCATTGGTGTAGATATTGACCCCGAACTGATTGGTGACGGTGATGCCCGGATCGAACGGCGTCGCCAGAGTCGAGAGCGCCGCCCCGGAAATCGACACGACCGAGCCATCGCCGATGATCGAGCCGGCCGCCAGTAGCGCCAGCTCGCCATCCGGCGCCGGCGACAGCTCCACCGGCGCGGAGCCGAAATAGATATCCCCGCTCTGCGCGGTCACCGCCAGACTGGCGGGATAGAGATCGCTCGCCGCCGCATTCTGGTTGCCGCCGACCGAATTTGATTCAACCGGCGCCACATTGCCGCCGGCCGAGAACAGGTCGAGGGCCGTGCCGTCGGTCCAGAGCGAGAAATCCGTGCTGCCGCCACTGACGCTGTCGATTTTCTGCGCCGGGTCATCGACCGGCGTCGTATTGGCGACGTTCTGCACGGTGCCCGGATCGCCGGCGCCGTCCACCACCAGGTCGCCGCGCGAAGACAGCGTCACGGTGCCGTCGCCGGGCAGCAGATCGATGCCGTTGCCCAGATCGGCGGTCTCGGATTCCAGCGGCGCCAGAAAGCGCGGATCGTTGCCGTTCACCACGCCATAGACCGGCACCACCGTGCCGACCGATCCGGCCGCGATCGACGCATCACCGCGCAGATCGGAAATCACGCCGCCCGCATCCTGGAAATACGCCGTCGGGCTGCCCGGCGGCACGAAATTCACCGCGCCGCCGATATCGACGTTCAGGTCACCGCCGCCATTCTGCACCAGCGTCCCCGCCGGCGTCACCCGCCCGTTGGACGCCACCACCAGATCGAGCCCGGCGGCATCGCCCCCGGCATCCACCGCCAGATTGCCGCCCCCCAGCGTGCCGATGCCCTGGAACCCGGTATATTGCACAAGTCCCGTGTCATTGGCGTCGAGATTGAGCGAGCCATACTCGATCCACCACGCCCCCAACTGGCCTGCCCCGCCCTGGCGCCACAGCCATCCGCCCTCGGCGTCGGTATCGGTCAGCCCGGTCGGCGAGCCGTCGAAGGCGGCACTCGTCAGAATAAATCCGTTCAGCGACCCCTGGGCGTCAATCGTCACATTGCCGCCGCCGACCGGGTAGTTCGCGGCGTAATTGGCCACCAGCGCCGCCTCCGCCGCGTTCTTGCTCCCCAGCAGGCTGGATTTCGTCCCGTACCCCTGCGCCAGGTCATACGGGTTCTGCCCGCCGGCCAGGATCGCCGCGCTTTGCGCGCCCGCGGTATAGACACCGAACGAGGAATCCTCGTCGATCGAACCGCCCGCCGCCAGGTTCAGCGCGCCGGTGCCGGTGCGGATGACGCTGAACGCCGGCACCGCCATCTCGCTGCCTTCCGAAACCGTCACGCCGTAATGCGTATCGGCCAGGATCAGGTTGCCGCCATCGCCGGAAGCCAGCGCGCTCGGGGTCTGCACCGCATCCGGGTCCGCCGCCGCGATATTGGCCCCCGCCACCAGGCCGATCGACCATGAAAGATCGCCCGCCGGCAGCAGCGATGCCAGGCCGTAGAGCTGCCCCTGGCTGCCATCCGCGCCCACCGTCCGCGTTTCAAGAGTCGTCACGCCATCCTTGGTCTGCAGGCCGGGCTGGCCCTTGGCGAAAGTCAGCGCGCTGCCGCCGGGGATGAACGAGCCCGCCGCCAGCGTCAGCTTGGCCGCCAGCACCACCCCGGTATTGCCGTTATCCAGGCTGGTGGTGACGGTGAACGGCGTGTTGGCCGGCCAGGTCACCTTGCCCACATTCACCGCGAAGGGCAGGCTCCCCCCGGCCGCGATCACCGCGCCCTTCGGCAGCACCGTGCCCGCCGGCACCACCTGGCCCTGCGCGAACAGCGTTTTGCCATTTGCATCGGTGATGGCGGAGGTCGCCACGAAGGCGACGGTGGCGGTCTGCGCATCCGTCAGCGTCAGCGCCACCGGCGCGACGGCGCCGGCCTGGAAACTCCCGCCGGTGATCGGCACCGCGAAATTCACCGGCGCCGAGGCGGCGAGCCCGGAGCCAGAATTCACCGTCACCGAAACCGGCAGCACCTGGTTCTGCCCATAGGGCTCGCCGCCCTCGAAAATCACCCAGCCCTTGGCGAATTCGGTGCCGGAATCATCGACCGGCTCCTCGAACCCGTCGGTGATGCTGCCATAGACATTCAGATTCCCGCCGGCGCGGATTTCCAGCACGCCCGGCTCCCCCGTTCCGGCCTGGCCCGCCACCACGCCCGACCCGTAGCGATAGCCCAGCAGGTCGATATCCCCTTGCACCGTCAGATCGCCGGTCGCCGTCGCGCTGACGATGTCCACACCCGGCCTGAAATGGAAATCCTGCCCATAGACGCTCAAGCCCGCCAGCCGCGCCGCCAGGTCCGCATTTTTGGCCGCCGCCGTCATGAAGGGCTGCGTGTCATCGGTGTTGATCTGATCCAGATAGGCCTGCGTGATCAGCGCGTCATTGGCGTTATCGGGATCGGTCAGCCCGTGATAGGTCCAGAACGCATTGACCGCGATGCTGGCCGCGCCCGAGATATCCAGCCCGGTGGCCGCGCTGATATTGGCGTCGCCGGAGGTGGCGCTGGTCAGCCTCGGAACGTTCAGCTCCACATCCCCGCGCGGCACCCCGTCCGCCGAAGCCAGATCAAGCTGCGCGCCCGACGCCAGAACCAGCTCCCCGGTGGTGGTGGTCAGGCTGATCGTCGGAGAATTTTCGGCCGGGATCGGCTGGCCATAGGCATCCACAAGCAGCGCCGTGCCTTGCGCATCCAGTACGGCGGAGGCGCCAATCGTCAGGTTCTGCGACGCCGCCAGGCTGATCGACCCGCCGCCCCCGCCGCTGGCGTCGATTAGCCCCGTCACGGTCAGGCTGCCATTATCCAGCGAAATATTGACGTCATGGGCCTGCACGCCATCGCCGACCGTCAGATCGCCCTGGCCGATCTCAAAGCTGCGCGACTGGAAAAAATCCCCCGCATCCAGCGCGTTATTCAGCGCCGCGAAATCCCCCACGCCCTGCGCCGTGACGGTAAAACGGCCCTGCGCGTAGCCGGCATCCGCCCCGCCGGTCAGCGTGCCCAGCAGCGAAACCTGCCCCGCCGCCGCGGCATCGGCGGTGAACGCCACGCTGCCCGCGCTGTTGGCCGAAGCCGCCACGTCGATCACCGACCCGGCATCCTGCGTGATATCCCCAGCCGCGCTCGCCGCGACCAGATCGCCGCCGAACCCAGCGATCAAGGCGCTGGAATCGGTGGTGGTCTCGCCCGCCAGATCGACCAGCGAATCGCCGCCGAATACGATGTTCTGCGCCGACTGCAGGTCTAACTTGCCGCTCGGCAGGATCACCGACCCCGCGATGGTGATGTCCTGCCCGGTCAAATCCACCTCGCCGCCCGAAGCCGGGTTTTTCAGCGCCGTGGCGGCCGTCTCCCCCGCGCCGGGCGAAACCGTGATATCGCCCCCGGCGGTCAAGCCGATCGTCGCCCCCGCCTCGGCCGTCAATAGCGGCGTGTTCACATTCAGC
>Ga0116231_10013499_pt1 | contig 11449 bp, 18 predicted proteins | sample S1TSphgellanicum_2_FD_89695 | JGI IMG/M metagenome (GOLD analysis project Ga0116231, IMG submission 89695) | Host-associated microbial communities from peat moss isolated from Minnesota, USA - S1T2_Fd - Sphagnum magellanicum MG | ecosystem: Host-associated > Plants > Peat moss > Unclassified...
CATGCCATGGTTCCAAATAAAGTGCATAAGCACCTATAATTTAAAAAAAAATAAAAATTTTAAATAAAAATAACTTTTTAATTCATACCAGGTCGTTTACCACCTTGATTAACATATCGAGAAACATTATTAAAAACACGTAACATTGGTAAAACACCATCGGAACGACCATTTGTCTATGGAATCAGTTTTTGAAAAGATAAACTTGGAAACTAATTCTTACTCCTTCGATGTATGAACCATTAGCTCGAATACAACTAACAGCAAGTCCAATTCCACCGGCATTTTTTGAGATAATCGCACAGCGACGTAATGTTTCAAAAATACCTTCAATACTATCATCAACCATGGTTAACAAATAACATGATGCCATTTGTGCTTTTGTTGTTCCTAATCACAAATTAATAAAATCGATGAAAAAACAAAATAAGATTTCTTTACCAGCATTAAATAATGTAGGTGTTGCATGTGTAAACCATTTTTCAGATAATAAATTGTATGTTTCAATAGCATCATCAATAGCTGAACCATGAATACCAACTGCAACACGCATAAGCATATGTTGTGGACGTTCGACAATTGCACCGTTTACACGACGTAAATATGAACGTTCGAGTGTCTAAATAATCGAAATGGAAGAAATTCATTTTTAGTTAATTATAATTTTTACTTTAAAACCGAAATAATTAAAATCAAAATCTCGTTCATGGTTAACCGCTGCATTGAGTTTCTATCAAAGAAAAATCATGATAATAATTGAAAAGACTTCAATGAATATTTACATCTGCATTAGCCATGACAACATCGTATGTTTCTTTTGAAATAATTGGTGCATGGGTATTCAAATCAGGATTTATATGATCATACATATCAGCAATGACTTCTACAAAATGAAAATTCATTAATTCAATCGAAAAGAATATATTTTATACAAACCGCTAAATAAAGCTTTTGTTTCCTTGTGTAAATTGCTAACAGCAATACGTCCAGCTAATATTCCATAATGTGGATGTTTGACAGTCATTGAAGCAGCTTTTTGTGCTGCTAAGTTATCAAGTTCAACTGTTGTGACACCTGGATGAAGAAAATTGATAACTTGTAACGCCACAGCTGCCTAAAATATCAAAATATTCTATTGGCAGATTTAAACACAATCAGGTGCCATACTGGATCAATATATTCAAGATCAAGACCCTCACTAAGATTGAATATGCGTGATGTAATCTTATCAAACATTGCCGCTTCCTTTCGACCATCTGGAATAAGAATATAGATTTGATTCAAAAAAAAAATTTCCCACCTCGTTTGATCACAAATAAGGAATTCGCATGAATATCTTCACTTGATCTGAGTTTTTGCATTTTAACTCCACCTGTACTCGTTGTATTACCAGTTGGAAGCATAATTGTTCGTTGAATAACAATCGACTATTCGAGAAAAGTTTAGACTAAGAAATGACCTGATCGTCGATCCATTCAATGATATATATACGATTCTTTGTTCAGAAAATTTCTTTATGCATAATTTTTTTTTCGAGCGACATCTAGTCTTTAATTATTATTTAATTAAGATAAATTGAGAAGAAATTATGATATATACGAATTTTTAAACTAATATTCATATTTTCAAAAGTTTGTCTTTGATTAATTGATTGATAATTGGCTAAAATGCAGCAAATAAATAGGCGAGAGGTTTTTAAATTGGGTTAATTAATTGGAAATCGAATTTTTCGAATATCTATTTATGGGAGAGAAATAATCATTATTGTTTTAGATATGTCATCAATAGACGCAACGTCTTCTACACCTACTAATGATCAGATAACTGAACCACCTGTACATCACATTCCTGATCACGAAGGTGGAATTCATTTTACTCCACCACTCTATCGACAACGTTATATGTTTACTCTTGATGTTATTCAACGTGATCCTACTCTTCATTCCTTACTTGATATTGGTTGTGGTACATGTCAATTGTTAACTATCGGTAAATATCGTAATCCTCATATACAATTATCTGCTGCTATTGATATTCTTCGATATCAACTTAATGAAGCATGCTTTAGATTAAAACCATTACCTGTTGAATATATGATTTTTCGTCGTGAAACTCCATTACATATGTACATATTACACAGTAAGATTTTTCAATTTATTTCAAATAGGATTATCTTCCTGTATTGTTTTTAGGTGATGCTACAAACATCTGTAATTGTTTTCATCATTTTGATGTTGTTACTCTAATCGAAGTAATTGAACATTTATATTTAAATGATTTAGCCAAATTAATCGAACATGTATTTGCTTATATTCGTCCTCGTCTTGTTATTGTCACAACACCAAATGCGGATTTTAATGTTCTTTTCGAAACAATGATTTGTGGACAATTTCGTCATGCTGATCATAAATTTGAATTTACACGTGATGAATTCAATTCATGGGCTCAACAAATTGCTCTAACTTATAATTATCTAGTAGAATTTGATGGTGTCGGTGAAGCTCCATTGAATGAACAACATCGAAATATTGGTAAATGTACACAAATCGCTATTTTTCATCGTCAAGAACCGAATCTTCAAACCAGTCTTACATCCAGTGAATTCTTTCAACGTTTATCTTATTGTAATCAACATGAACTTGTTGGTATGATTGATTATCCGTACGGTACGAACAAATCAATTGAACTTCATGAACAAGTTCGATATATTCTGGAAATGTATCGTTTAATGGCGGAAGACAAAGCTCGACATGGTGATGATAATCATGATACATTACCATTGACTATTAGCTGTCAAACATTACTTAATCATCCTCGTTTAATCAATTCAAAAATAACAGTCGAAGATTTAACACAAATTATTACATATATTGGTTATAAAATGCTTGATAATGATCGAATTATTCTTTCGGAAGATCCTTTAACATCAACACATGAAGATTTTCATGAGAATGAACATGATACTAGTCATCAAAATGAAGTCGTAAAGACAGATTCTCAATCTAATCATAATGAAGAATGTTGGGACTGATGAAACTGGATCAGCGATTGTCAAATATGAAACTTTGTTTATTTATATTTTTTGTTGTTATAAAAAGAAAACTGTATCTATATGGAAACAAGTATCACTATAAATAGTCTCAGAGTACTTCTCAGTTTATTTCTTTGATTTAGTTTTTATTCTCAATTCTTCTAAAATAAAGTTCAATAAAATGATATCAAAAAAATATAATTTTAAAGAACTGATTTCCTGTCGCTTATTAGATTGAATCTACCGATGTTTTAAATTGAAGTGTGAAAAAACTAGATGTCGCTAGTTTCTTCAATAAGAAATTATCAGATCTAAAATGATTTATAAATTCTTGAAAATAAATGTAAATCGATTCCAACTAAATTTAATCATCAATTCCGATTATTCAGCTTAATCTATAAACAGAGGAGGTTGTGATGAGCAATAAATGGAAATGCACTTTCCTGTAGGTATCATAAAAAAGTACACAATCAATTTCTATATTCGCAATAGAGAACAATCAATCAAATCCTTCTAACTAATCGTCTAAAATGGCAATATTTGGTTTACAAATTGTTATATCTTTAGTTGTTTTTTGTTTTCTAACAAAATTAACCAAATATTATTCATTTGGTCGTTGGTTACTCTGCAAAGGTTTATTTCGTTATTGGCCTCCAACAAATAATGAATTAAAACACGCAATAAAACAACGTTATGCTAAAGAATCGACTAGTAAATCGAAAAAACAATTAAATATATCTAAATCTTATCAAAAAAGCTCGTCAATGAATAATAATAATGATATCGAAGAATTTCCTATTCCAATTGATACATCAATTGAATTAAAATTAATTCCTATTATTCATCGTGATGTTATTCAAGTGAAATATATTGATGAATTTTTTTCCTTAGTTGATTTCATTACAGGTTCATTAATCATATTCATTTTAACAGAAATCTATCTTTATCTTATCCCTTTTTTTCGTTCGAATACCGAACATTTAAACGAAATCAATTTAAGTTTATTCTGGTGTGCTGTTTCTTTATTACTTGCTTTAATAGTTTTAACAAAATTCGTTCGAGAATATCTCAAAGTTGATGAAGGAATTCTTTGTATTATATTTGGTGCTTTATCATTTTTACTTGCATTATGTTTTCAATATATCGATGAGAAATTCTTTGATTTTAATCTAAAAGAAACATATGGAAATCGTACAATTGTTTATAACGATGATAATGATGAAGAAATTAATTATGTTGATCGTCGATTTATTTATATTGTTATGTTATTCGCATTTTTAAATGCCTATCAATCAATTATATTATTTTTTCCAGCATTTCGTTTTGGTCAATTACAATATTTATTATTAATGAAAAATAAAACCAACAAACAGATATTTGTTCTTATTTTAACATTAATTAATTTTATTATTCCAATTTTTACATGTTTATTATGGTTTAAACCGATAATTCAACATTTTAATGCCACTCATCTTTTACAATTAAGAATATTTGCAATTATATTCGGTATTTTATTACGTATTTGTTTATTTAAACCGTATATACAAACTTATCTTGATACTGCATTTGATCGAGTGAAGATTTTATATGATCAACAACAATCAACAACAACAACACGAATAACAAATTTATCGTATCAACGTAATGTGACTTCGATATTTTTATATCTTGGTGTTGTTGTTTCTCAATATATTCTACCAGCATTTATTGAAATAATTCTTTGTTTTTATTTAAAAGTATTTTCTTCAAATCAAAATTTGTTTCCCATTAGTTCGAATCCACCAAAATGGTTAGAAACTTTTGATAATTATATGCAAAATTCAACCAATACAAATTCATCAATGATTGTAACATGGAATGAAATGAGAAATTTATTTCATAATCAACATATATCGGTTCTTTTTTCATATTTATTATTTTGGCATCATACGATGTATTGTTTAGTTAGTTGTGGATCATTAATTTATAATACTTATATTCAACGTGAACAACATATTAATATTAAAACCGATTAAATCAAATTTGATGTTTTTCTCAGGAATGATCTGACATTATCTCGTTCTTTTCTTTTTTAATTATTAGTCTTTCATATTAGGAAAAGTTTGCTGTTGACTTTGGTTTTCTTTTTAGATTTTGAAATACAAAATGATTTTAAACACGATCAACGTGGAAAGTGATGTACGACGTCAATATAACAGACGAGTGTTTTTTTGCATTAGAGTCAGGTATGATCAAAGAGAGAAGATTTTAAAGATCTTAGGCTTTTATGACTTGTCGGAATTCATTGTTTAAGATTAAGGATGAGATATGATTCAGAAGACAAACAAAGCTATTGTAAAATTTTCTTTAGAGGAGCTGCATTATTGATTGGTTTATGGGATTTATTAATTCATTCGGTGGTATTACTCGCATTGGTTTTTATGTTTCGTCAACCACCACCAAAACTAATGAACGATATGGTTACAACATATAATCAATATTCTCAACCACAAGAAGTACCATTAGTTGGAGAAACGAATTTAGAACCATCTTCAAATATGCTTATAAATAATAAAAATTTTCTGTCGAGTAATATTTTATTAAATCGTATTATTGAAAAACGTAATGCCAGTCATATGCCAATGGGTTTAACTACAAGAAATTTTTATTCGAATTTGGATTTACTGACTATTAAATGGGCAGCATCGCTTAGTCGACGTAAGTAACTATTCTTCTTCTTAATATCAATTTAAAAAATCTCTATTTAGAAGACAAATGTGTTTTCTTATTCGTCATTTTCTCAGCGACAATTCTCATTTTAGCACACATTTGCGGTATTTTAACCGTAAGTTTATTCTTTCTAATGATTAAATCATATTTGATGTATTCTATTCTAGAACAAACCATCATATATAGTTCCATATTTTTTAATTAAATTATTTAATGTCATCATTTCCATTTTATCAATGTTGGGTTTTTATGCTTATATGCCGGATATAAGAGTTTGGCTTCGTATGCAACCAGATTTTCCATTTAAACAAAATCTACTTACACTCGATGGTCAAACACTTCAACTCGTTGTATTTGCTTTTCTTCTCTTCGTTATTTTAGCTAAAGTAAATTTTCTTTCTTCCTCGTTTTTCTATTCAAACAATTTCATTTCTCTTTTTAAAGTTATACGTTGCTGCAATTATCTGGTATTGTTACGGATACATAACAGCATTAACTATGGCTCGAACAATTGGAACATTCACCGCTCATACCGATGGCTTTCAAGGAATTCATGGAGAAGTAAATTTTTCTTTTGAACTTTTTTGTTTGAAATAATATTTTCATTGAAGATGTATTCACCACCGAAGTACGAAGAAGCTATTAAATCAAGTTATCAACAGCAGGAGTCTTATTCGCCTCCTCCTTATACACCATTACTTCATTCAAGTACATAAAAACAAAGCATTTTTAAAAGAACAAATCTCATTCGATTTTTATAAGATCTGAATTATTTATTTACTTCGTTTTTTTTTCTCTTTAAAACTTTACTAACAAAATTACTTGAAGTGAATAATATGTACGAAAAACTATTCTCTTCAAGTAATCATCTACATTAATCTCTTTATTTTGTTTTTTGGAACAGTGAAATAGAAAGACAACTAACCATTCAAACGTAGTTTTAATGATTAATCAGAAAGGTTTTCTTTTTTTTTGTATATATATATATCTATATTTATCTAAATAAAAGATTATTCTATTCTATCTCGAGAAGAAAAGATCAATCGGTTCTATTGGCTTATATGGGCTTAAGCCTTAAATATATACACAGAGAAAAAGAAAGACTATATAAGTTGATTGCATGTCACATATATATCGTCGAACAGAAAAGTGAATAACAATGTTTCTGTCGCTATTTTTCTTCTATCTTCTCCTAACAATCACGACATCAATAACACCTGTACCTGGAATTATTCATGTTCAATTATTATCTGATAATCAAATATCCAATGGAACATATCGACCATTATCAACTGTTCATTATTTAATCGAATTTGAAGATGTACCGATCGATGATAATGTTCATATTGGTATTGAAATTCGAGGTTCAAATCCAGCCGGTGGACCTCGTGGTTATATATCAACAATACGTGGTACAACTTCGATTAAAGATTTTATTAAAGAAACAAATAATCGTCTTGATTTTCAATTAGAACCAAAGGAAATCTATGCTGGTTATACTTGGTTTTTACGACCCTTTCTTTTCTTTACAAACGAATCTATCGTTTCAACAAATATGATGAATTCTGGTTCATCACAATCATTTATTGTTCTTAAGGAATGAAATTTTAAAAAAATATTTTCTTTTCTTCTTCTCCTTTGATATGCACTAAAAAAAATCTAATAAATGTTATCAAAACACAGTTGATCAATACAAAAAAAACGAAAACAAAGAAAGCTTTTATTTTCAGGCAACGGAAAGAATAGACGATGACGATGCAGTACGTGCATCGTGAGTATCGAAATTTGCTACGATATCAATTGTATTTGGAACAGAAAGTACGGAAATTATTGGAAGATTAGGAGATCCATTGAGTGGACGTCGTGGTCTTATTGGCCTAATAGTCGGTGCAATTGGTGGCTGATTTTTATAGGAAAACCATGTTCTTTGATATGGACGAAAGAATGCAAATTGATTGGGTGATTTAGCATCTAAATAAATTCATAATGAAAAAATTGTTGGTTTTTTCCCTAAATCAAAATCAGAAGATCAAACACGCACGAAAAAACTAACGGTGAAACTTGTTATTACAAGAGTGAATTAGTCAAGAGAAAAAGTTTTAAAACACAACCAATGGCGTTTTGTTTTCTCTCTAAACTTGCCTTTGTCTGCGAATAGAAAATCCGAGACATTTATCTTGGAAACTGTGCTGCTCTTGTTGTTGCCTAGATGGAAATACATAAAATTCAAATGGGATTTTCTTTTTGCATTTCGATAAACAAATAGAGAAAAAAAAAGATACTGAGAATCAGTGTCATGCGGGCAAACAAAATGCATGCTCGTGCAAGAGAAGGAAAAACTCCAAACAGTTGAGAGTGTATACTGTGTACCCTGTTCCAGGTGTTATTCGTGCAATTAGACGATAAATAGCCAGTGTACGAGTACGGAAAGCTGGAAAGATGAATAAAAAAAAAACGATAGCTTATCTCAGTATTTCAGTTAGCTATGATATATTTTTTTAGACAAAAAAAGAACCGGTAAATGTATGGAAAATCAACGTGCAGATTAGAGAGGAAAAAATATATTATTCTTGCGCAGTTGTTTGTGGAGTTGAAATGATCAGAGAAGAGAAAAGCGATTGTTCATCATGAAATGATAATCGATTTTTTCGAGTATTGACAATTAATCTTTGTTTTATTAATCGATTGATATGTTGTGAACGAACTGGTAATGCTGGCAATCGAGTTAGTTCGAATGATTCTATTAGATCTTTAGGAAAGACGAATTAAGTAACAAAAAATGTTTTTTTTAATCATAGAAAAAAAAATGAAGAGAAAAACAAATCTTTTACCTTTGGGTGATGGAAGACGATCGTTAATTCTGGATCGACTGAGATGACGAGCTGGATAATAATCAGAACAAAAACGACCGGGATTGATTTTCAGTTGTTTACATCGAAGATCGGATTGATGATTTTGATTTAGTTTAGTACTGGTTATATTAGAACGATATTGAACTGGAAAATTATCATTCATTACAAGTTTTTCAAGTGGATAATCCATTGTAGAAACTAATTCAGCACGACTTATCATTGGCTGAGTCATTTCCCGGCGAAATTTTAATGTTACTACTGGATTAGGATTTTTAGTTGCAGATGATTGATGCTGTATACCAAGAGCACTAGCTGGATGTGTTATACCAGTACGAACTTCTGCAGGAGTATTAGGAGATGATGCTGGTAATGATATTGGAGAGGATGATTTTGGTTGTAAAAGTGCGGAAGCAGATGTGCTGTTGTTAGTTGTTGTTGTAGTAGTATTATTTTGTGGGATAACTGAAGTCGAAGGAACGGGATTTGCCGGTCGACCGGTTTTCAAAGTTTTGCCTAAATTTTATTTGATTATATCAAACGAAAAACAAACTTGTTTGTTTTTTTCGTTTTACCTTCAACACGAAGATCGATTCCGACATAAATTGGAACAGGTACTGGTGTTCCTCTATGAATCAATTCAAATCGACCTGTGTCAGCTGTTCGATTGTATCGTCGATCGATCATTACTACATAGAATACATTCGAAGTTTGATATAACATTTTCATTGAATTACCTTTGCAAGTATCTTCTAAAACACCATCACACATTTCTGTTGTTACGGTTGTACTTCGAGCCATTGTTGGACTACAATTTATTTCAATAAGCCAAGGTTTAAGATCTTCACCGAGCATAAAATCAGCACCAAATAATTCAAAGGAATTCTATTCAAGAAAGAAAAAACATTATTTAATTGAATCCGAATGAAAGAATTTCTCTGTACTTTTCTTTGATCAATAGCATCTTGTGCCACAAGCATCGAACAAATAATTGCATCTTTCATTGCAGGATAAATAAATTTCTCCCAACGATCAGCTAATCTATTCGGTCGAAGATATTTCTCTTTAAATTCAGTATTTGTCCACATATTTTCCACTGATTAAAACAAACCAAAAAGCGATAAATGAAAAATTTATTTTCTATTTACCCGGTAAATCATTATGTCGATTGGAATTATTTTTATAATGTTTTTGTATTGAATGATTACATAAATGTACATTCTGTTGTCGTGTTTCTAAACTAAAATGTTCCGTACAAAAACGTAAATAACAATCTTTAAACATCCATATTGTCAATGGATTCCAATCAGTTACTAAAAACCATTGACGAATATCAAATTTTGTATTATGAATAAGTAATGGTCTTTCGATATATTTTTGTACGACAAATTTTCCATCTTTAGTCAATGTTGATGAACATAATTTTAATATATCTTCAAGACGATCATAAACCACAATACCTGAAAGTAAATCTTATATTTATTTCCAAGGTAACGATAAACTAACCTCGTCCTCTCGATTTAGCACCAGGTTTAAGAATCCAAATATTTCTTGTGCCATCAATATGATATTGTGGACAATGATGTTCAACATTTTTTAAACATGCATCAATTTTATTTAAATATACTTCCATACCTTCAATTTCCGCGTTTGAACTTGAAAAAAAAACAGCATTCGATTTGAGAGAAAATTTTCCTTCAATTGAATTCTTACTGTGAAGCTGCATAGAATTGTTCAATAAATTGTGTCCATTGTTCATCAGATGTATCGACTTGTGCAGTTAGATTGATATCAATATCTTCATGATCACGTGCCAATGTAAAATCAGTTACTTTATTCAGAGCAAATTCAATAGATGATAAAGGCACTTTTTTAGTTGAAGAATTTTTTCCATTGACTGATTTTGTTGATAATTGACCAGGTGGCATCGTTAATGATCTTGTTAATGGTGGTTCGTCTTCAACGGCTATTAAAGGATCTTTTGGATCATTTGGATTGTCAGAGCTCATAGCTAGAATGGAATTCATATCTGGTTCAATAACACCCTTACATCGATTTTGAATCAGTTTAAGAAAACTAACGCATGCCGTCAAACGATAATCATCTGAAGAAAAATGATAAAAAATTATTTATTTAGAAAAAAATGAACTTTACCAACAAAGGCAACTTTGTCATCTTCATGAGATAATTTATAACATCGAGGAAAAAACTGATCAGCACAACCCGAATGAAACCATTGTAAATTACGAAGAATATTGCAAAGACCAACTTTTGTTGTAAAACAACCATTTCTGGAATAATGATTAACCATTTGATCTTTATTTAATGTACTTGTATCATATGTAGCTCGAACACTCCAAATAAAATTCGGCGCAGCTGTTCGTACAAGACGGGATAAAATTCCATAATAACCATCATTTTCTTCCCATGGTGGAACTTTACCTTCGTCTTCATAGGATGGATGATCATCTATGAAAGATTACAGTAATTATCTATCTATTTTTTTAAAAATATTATCGACATACCAAGGTCATCATCATCATTATCATCGTCATTATCATCATCGTCATCATCATCACTTTTATTATTTTTCTTGTCGGATTTTCTATTTCCATGAGCAGCTGGTAATGAATTACCACGATAGAATTTCTCAATCCAACCGCGACTATACAAAAGAAAAGAGGAAGACGATTACTTTCAGTTTGACGAATAAAGAAATTCAAAATCACCGTCGTAGAGATTCTCGAAGTGCAGGATAAGGCCCAATAATTGTAAACACTTTGTGGTCCTAAACAAATCAACAATCAAATGATCATTATTTTTTCCTTTGATTTCTGACTTTCATTGCTCGTTCTGCTTC
>Ga0116231_10013500_pt1 | contig 11448 bp, 9 predicted proteins | sample S1TSphgellanicum_2_FD_89695 | JGI IMG/M metagenome (GOLD analysis project Ga0116231, IMG submission 89695) | Host-associated microbial communities from peat moss isolated from Minnesota, USA - S1T2_Fd - Sphagnum magellanicum MG | ecosystem: Host-associated > Plants > Peat moss > Unclassified...
TAATTTAAGATGATGATGTTGTTGTTGTTGCAGAAATGTTGCAAGTTAGCCAATAACACCTGGGTGTTTAACCCATATGCTTTGCCCAAAGTTCAAACTCCCCTATAAATAAACTATAATCCAAGGGTGTACATTTGTTTCTATTTTGCAACTGGGGGTCCAAAGAGGTACTTTTATTGGGGGCATGCCCCAAAGTTCCAAAACAATTGCAAGTGGGCCAATCAATATAGTTCCGATGGCAGCAACGTTATTGTCACCTGCAATGATGGCATCTTGAAGGCCTTGATAAAGATCCGCACGAAGTTTTTTTTATTCAGGCGCAGATACTTCAAGCAATTTTGTTTGATAGCCACATAAGCATCCAAATGTATTGATGCCTTAATCGGTCACCCCGAAGCAACACAATGCCATCAGTGTCTCGATGTTGAAGTCGATAACCATAAAATTCGGCCATTGTCACATTGCAATGCTTTTTTTGAAGCTTAGATTCTTCCGCATGGTCTTCATCCGAATTTGCATCAGTAACAACACCATTGAGCAGAATATTCGGATGCCATCCATCCTCACCGTAAGGAAATAACAATGGATAATGTAAAGCCATGTATCCCACATGTAGTTCGCAAATGCGCTCAAATGGGCCAGCTTACTGAGTAACGACGACGTCACGTCTGTTTACAACCTCAGAACCATTTCTTACCATCAATGCAACGACTTCATCGGCTGTCGGCATATTGTATCGGCGGGCATCCTTTGTTCGAGAGGCAATGAGACGCAATTTCAGATCCATGGGAGCACCTTCTATTGCCATCATCTCCTTTGCCATTTTGAACATTTCGACATAGGGATTGATATTGTACATCATGGTCAACAACCGATCCAACGTCGTTGGATCAAGCAAGGGCATAACGACATGGCGGTTTTGATGTTCATGTTTCGTATCATGAATGTATAGCTGTGCAAACTGTGGCCGTTGTCCTTCGACAAGACATAGGGATCCGATTTTGTGATAAAGTTCACCTTGAATGCGAAAGGAATACGGTCCAAGGCCTCCTGTTACCGACTCATCAACTTTGGCACCGAGCGAAGTGAATGCCAACACCGAATTGTACATGCGAATCTGATCTTGAGATTTGATGGCACTGCTCTCTTTACTGGTTAAAAGAACTTCCAGCTCTTGCAGTGTAGCATGATGATTTGGCAACAAAACTTTGCCATTCTCACAACACAGAGAAAATTATGGGTTGTTGTTTGTCGATTTTGCCGATTGTTCTTTGATCCACATTTTCGCGCGATAGAATCCACATATTGTGTCCATTTCTCCACAATCCCATTGTCTTGGGGCTGACGTGTCTTCGTCTCCAAACAATTGTAATGCGTCATTGCGAAGAAAAGGTTGTTCACGTTGCTGAACACGCCATTTTCTTTGTAGGCGATTGCGACGTTCATGTGTAGATTCTGACGTGCCTTGATTGAATTCTGCTGGAACATGATTTTCCAAAGAGTTAGTTTGTTCGTCATTCCGTTGAGCTTCTAGGTGCTGCTGAAGGGCCGTCAAAGCAGCCAAAACACTACCATGTTGCGCAATGAGTGCACGCATATGTTCTTGTATATTTTCGGGCATCTTGGGGCGAAGGGTTTCTCATGCACTCTTCTATGCTGGTGTCCGGAGGAAATGAAAGTCCATGGCTTATTAGTTTGTACTTTGTACACATGCACCCACACACACACATCCGTCAACAACTCCATTTATGACTCCCTTTTCCTGAAATCTACAATGGATTGAAAGAAAATATATAAACCTCAAATTATAATGAAAGAGAAAAAAATAGGTGCATGCCCAAACATTAAAAATTGATGACAAAAAATGTTCCATGAAAAATCACAATCTACATAATAACATATTTTTATATTTTAAAATTATATGGCCAACCTTCATTATTGTTTTTCATTGGTTATCCATATTACTCTCACATGATATTTACATAATTAGAAACAATCGCACAAATTTATTCAATTTATGATTTGTGAAGAAAAAATTAAAATAAAGAATAAATTGAGTATCATGCATAATATTAAAACAACTCTATCATAATTGGTTTCCACATGCTAAATGCAAAATACATTTTTTCCATATTCACCTTTTGCATTGACATTTGTTCCATTGTTAGCAATCTTTTGAATAGTGTCAACATATCTGCATGAAAGTTAATTAGACAACACATCTTCATATGTCAATGACATGACATGTTTAAATAATTTTGATATAAATGAATTTAAACCAAAGGATAATGATGATAAGATGCAATATGTAACATGCAATAATTTTTAAAATTTGCAACAAGATTGAAAACATCCTTAAAAATAAGGTTTTTAAAAAATAATAAAATTTAGTGGAGCAAGATTTATTTGAAATATTTTTTATGTGTGAAACACTAATTTATTCCTATATATGAAATTGAAGTGTGAACAACATTGCAATACAACTTGAATTGAATTTAGATTTAATTGAATTGAATTGAAATTCAGTCAAAAAATAAAAATCTTCTTGTAAATATGATGTTGAAATTTTTTTTAAAAAAAATTTAAAAACACAAACCTCAAAATACATTTTCAGGCCTCTTCACTTTGGAATGAGGCAAACAAATTTCAATTTGAAACTATTCAATTTACCATAATGATGAGTTATGAAATCTAATGTAGTCTTACTTAAACTAGTTCCTATCAATCATTTCATTCTCATTGAAATTTTTTGTATGGTTTGGAAAATTGCCTTATGTTGATAAATATCCCCATTTTTTTTTCTTTTCTTTCGTGTTAAGGAATTTAAAACAATTCTAATTTTTATTTTATTTTTTCAAATTTGTGAAGTTGGCAGGTTGGCGATCATGCACAAGGATGACTTAGCCAAATTTGGCTATGGGTCGAAGAGAAAAGTGAAAAATGTTAGGATTCCCCTTATAATTTGAGGGCCTGTTGGAACCTAACTATTTTCTAAATATGGCGATCTAAAACTTTTGTTTTGTGGCAATGTGGTGACTTAGCCCACCCACCCCGGCCCAGGCCTCGGAAGCCCCTAGGGTTTCACTGCCCTTGCGCGTCGGCTCGCTCGAAGAAGCGAGCGAGGGAGGTCGCCTGGATCAGGAGGAAGAAGAGGATGCAGACTGCTAAGCGGATTGCAACGGATGTTGGCCCATGAGTGCGCAGCAAGCGTTGGAGAGCAGCGCCGCAGTAATGGGTAGTAGTATGGATTCGCAGAAATTGATTTACGCAAGTGGAGAAGACGGGAGTTAGAGATATAGAAGAAGCGATTGCAGAAGAAGAAGAGAGGTGCTGCTCCGTATCATTTGCAATGGTAGGACGGCGTTCGATGACTGCGGACGTGGACGGCGACGCTCAACGCCTCCGATCGCTAATACTACAATGCTCCAGTCGGGATATCGTGGCGGCATGCCAAGCCGTCGAAGCACAGCTGCAGACAGTCGGCGGAGAGCACGTGCGGGACTTCTATCGGCTGTGTTTCCCGATTCTCCTGCGCAAGATCTTTGGCTTCGAGGATTCGCATGTGGCCGCCGCGGCTGTGGCGTCATCGCCGTTGTCTTCGTCGCAACAGGGTTCGTCTCCAGCTGGGGGTTGGCTGGCACAGTCTTCGCTTCCGGGCAATGAGGCGGCAGCCAAGGCGCTTATCTCCCTCTTGTCTCCTCGAGGCTCCTTGTTCTCGTCCCTGCTGGCGGCCGATAAGGAAACTTTTGTTCGCTACGTGTTTCCAACCGAGAGGTTGCCCGCATGGGTTCGAAGGCTTCTGTCCATGGACAAAGGGGTGCACATGCTACGCCAGTTTTCTGCGCTTTTCAAGAACCGGATTATTGAAGACGCCACCGGGTCGATGCAGGTCAGTATTTTGTTACCAATGCACACAACCCTGTTCCCTTCTCTCTCATGCTAGTTGTATAGTTTCTAGGGTTCCTCCTTTCTCTGTTTTGAAGTGCATGCTCTGGCTGACTTCTACACAATTGCACATGCTACAATTTCTCTTTGATTCTTCAAATTGCATCCAGAAGTGACAGCAGATGATTGTCAAACACAAGAGTAGTAAACCCTAATTAGCTATGTTGCCTGAAGGACGATCCACTGGAGTAATAAAACCTTAAACCCTTGCCAAGAGACCAAGTTGGCAGAGTTTGGCAGATATTGTCATGCTTTGTTGTGCAAAACCTTTAAACCCCTGCTGCAAAACCCTATAACCTCCACCATCCGAGTGATTACAGAACATCAGTAATAAGATGCATATGTAATGCCTATCTGAATGGGGCTGCAACTACTGCTGTTGTCTATAGAATCTTAGTTTGTTGTCTTTCTTGATGAGCTACATCTATGCAGCTGGAATTTGAAGGGCAGAAGTTGAGTCTGCAAGTGTCTATGTAGATTCATGCTGCTGCTATGATGCTAGTGTATGCTTACAGTCATAATTTAGACTTATTTCTTAAACCTATTCCATTTGTAAAACTTACCCACCTTGAGAATAAGCACTTCTTTTGCTTGCTATAGCTTTTGTGAAGAGAAGTGGCATGCAATGGTGATACCAGGCAGATTCTGCCAAGTTTCCAAATTTGTGGTGGCAATATTATTACTTGGACTATCAGACCCCCCTCAGACAGCCAACAACCTGTATGATCTTGGTGGGCCATTTTTTGGGAGCAGATTCAAGACTTGGTTTGTGTTGTTTTTGTGCATTAACACTAGTTTTATGGTGCAGGTGCATTTGGATGTGTTTGAGTATTACATGTTCTGGTTTGCGTACTATGCTGTCTGCAAGGACCCGAATTCTTCACAAGGAGCTGTGGCTAGCAGACGGAGCCGCAGCACAGCATCACGTTCAGCTCAGCTACGCACACAGATTGAGAGCTGGGCATCATCCATACCTCGTCTACATCATTCTCCACAAGCCATTGGTGCTGGTGGAAATCCATATCTTCAACTCCTCAAACTGTATCTTTCTCACTTTGTGGCTTTTGGAAATACTGGCAAAGCACTCCCAGGATCATCAGGTAACCGAGGATTGCAGCTACCAGTTGACAATGGAGCTGCATCTCATGGCGATATTCTAATCTCCACATTAATTGAATTCTGGCTCATTGATGATGACTCTTGTCCCTTGCCACTGGCTGTAGGATTTCAGGCCACCATGACATATTCAGCTGTCTTATCCTACATCCCACCAGGAAGTGACCTAACTGACTCATTGAAAGTTCTAATCAAGTTTCTAAATAGCAACTTACGATCTTTGATTACTGAGCAGACATCACTGGTGACAGATGTAGGCTCAGTGTATAGAAAGCCCATTGAGAGCCCAATTGGTCTTTTTGGATCACCTATGTCCTCACCACCAGGAAGCAGTATGCTCCCCTCGCCAACAAATCCCTATTCACAGACCTTGCAGAGACCTTTGTATCGGTTCTTGTTACGAGCTTTTCAACTGTGGCCCATAGGGACACCCATCAGGAAGCTTTTGGAAGTGGTGGAGGTCTGGCTGGATTATTTGGAGCCCTGGAATGTGGGTTTAGATGCAGCAAATGCAAGACACCTTGCCCAGTGGCATTGGCTGAAAGATTCAGACCATGTGCGAACTGGAGAGTCCCTTAATGCAGGTTCACTGTCTCGTAATGTGTTTCAAAAGCAAGGGGAAGGGACTAATGGGCACAGGGCTCCTGGCCTAAGAACTTCAGATCATGGGCTTGCAACAGATGTGTACACAGATCAGTGGCAGGTAAGGGTTAAGAGGTTATATTATTTTCCTTTCTACTGATGAGGGCCAAATTCATTGTGACCCAAATTGCAATCTGAGAACTGCAAATATTCCTCTCATTCTATGTCTGCAAAATGGTTTCATACTTTCATCTGCTCATATTTGGGATGTATGTGATGTTGGTGGTAGGGTTATGTATTGGCCAACTACCTTTTCTATACATCCTTGGTTACGCATTTTTTGGAAGCTGTGTTGAAATTTGTGCATATTGATCCAGAGGCAGTCCTTCAGATGACATATAAGGTGTGCATTGTTTTGTCCCTCCTGTTAAGAAAGTATGTTGCAGTACCATATCAAGGTAACATAATCAAGAAAGTGTACAATCTATTTTGGACCTCTCTTGGTGATAAGCCTGTGTACCATTCATAATAGCAATACTGTCAGAAGACCTATGATGAAAAGTGCAGTTATCTATGACAGTCAGTGCTGTGATTCAAAATTCATTTTGGCCTCTACAAGCTTGTGGCTTAGATTGATGGAATACCTTCCAATTCTGCTGTAGATATCTGATTTAGAATTTTCTTAATCAGGTTCTAAATGTACTAGCAAGATCAAAGGAGCTTGTTGACCTTTTGAGGAAGGTGGAGCTGGCATATGCCACTCACTTTTATGGCTGCCCCACTCACTCCAGCAATGTCTTGCTTGACCTAGCCCCTATCCTCCAGGAGCAACTCCAGGTTCTAATCCTACACCTGCAACCTTGTAGAGCATTTTCTCTCCTGTTATAATGCTGTGTGTGATTATTGTTTTGGAGATCCATAGAGCATTGTGATATATTAAGGAGAGCTATCTTATTGCTGCCAATTGCAGTCTTTTGGCTTCTTTCTAAGGTTTCAAATTTGAGCCTGAAATGAAAAACTGCCAGCTGTTCAATTGTCAGGATGAATTTCACATGAATTTTTCAGCCAATCTGTGATTCATTTTGTCAGGCATTCTGGAATGGTGATGTTATACCTGTGAGGTATTGGCGTATATGGAACTATGCGTGAGGGATCAATCATAGGCTGATAGTTTTAGGATTTTGATCTGCAGCTATAGATCTAGATATAGAGACCAGTTTCAGATTGTCCAGATCAGCCCAGTTTGTAGATTTATGTATTTTACACATTATTTCAGCAAGGCCAATTTTTATGTTCCCTTCTCATGAAATGTACTCAGATTCTTTGTATTCCTTCAGCTTGTGCAGTTTTCAGGTTTGGGTCAGTTTGTCAAACCATGCACAGTGACTCTGATTTCATGCTTAATCTATGCTATGAATAATTAGCATGCACAAGATGTAAATGAGAAGTGAAATGGGTTAGAAAAATGTGGAAGTATTTTTGCTCACGTGTATTGTTTCGTCCATCCTGTCTATCTTGTTTATGAGCCATATAACTGAATAATGAAGTTTCACTGTTATATGCAACTGATTTGGTGATGGCCTGTCGGGGGTGAAGGATTGGGAGGAAGGTGCAGGTATGAATGAGGAGCAAGAACATGGAGATGGAATTCTTTTTCGGTCATTGTCTTTCCATAGGAAACCTCTGCAGTTACATCTTTTCAGCATGAGTGACAATGGTGGCAATCGCCTTCTTCAGGTCAGTAACTCTAGATAAACAATTTGGTGTCCCTTAATTTTGGGAGTGTGTCTTCCTGTGTGTTGTATCTAAACCCACACAATTGGATAGTTTGTTACCAAATAAATATATTCTCTAATTGTCTTGAATTCTCTTTCCTCCTTGTCTGTTCCTTTGTTATTACTTACATGGATAAGTGTAGTAATAATTGTGCTTTTTTTTGTAAAAAACTCTATGTTTCTTCACTTTTCTTTGAGCTTAATTCCCCAGTTGGTACATATGTGGTCTCAGATCTTGCCCAATGAGAAATTCTTAAATCTCATCATTCTTATAATAAGGCTCATAATTTTAGTGGTGGAAAGTGTGGCTCTTGTCTTCTGTTTCTTTGTGCTGTTGGGAAGTTTCATAAAAATCTGATTAACTAAGATTTATTTGTGCAGCCAGTTCCACTTCCCTTACTGAAGTTTCTTAGTGGCTTAGTTCTTTCTACAAAGCTATTTTTCCCACAGTTAAATACCTTTGGGTGTAAAAACTCAAAAAGGCTCATGTTCCTTCTATTAGTAGTTGGATTCTCAATGGCTCTACAGGAGTAGTGGATGTGATATAATTCCTTACTCTTTTGGGAACAAAAGTTGATAAAGCTTCTCCATTCTTGTTCCAATTGTTTGATTTTTCAACTCAATACACTAAGATAGACCTGACAGATCTTAAAGATTGTATGAAAGTTCTGATAAATAAAGTGTTTAATCAGATGTTTAAACTTCATTGTTTTAAGTTTTTGTTGGTTCAAAGCACAGCTTTGAACTTCAGGTATTTGTGGCTTAAGAACGAGGAAGAGATAAATTTGTTTGAAACTCTACATAGCTTTAAAGTTGTGGAGGCTTCAGACATAATCTCTTGGCTGGATTTGTTGTTGTTAGATAATTTGTTCTTATAGACAATTGTGTTGTCTATTTAGCTGATTTATATCTTTTTTCTATGACTTCAATTTTCTCAAGCACCTCTTTAAGCACCTGTCCTGTTGTCCTTCATATATTATCCCTTGTTTGTAGGTTTGTGGATGGTCTTTTTGTTCCTGACTTTCCAGACTTTGAGAGTTTTATGTACCTAGACAAGACTCTTTTGGTGGTGACATATCCCCAAAAACATCTTGTGAGTTGAATTGTACTTCTAAAGGCTTCTCTTGTAACTTCTTGGATCTAGCTGTGAAGCAAAGTCCTCAAGGTATATCCTGTGATATCTTTGATAAAGTTCTCAACCAGAGTATGCAGGTATTGACATGATTTGTATGCCTCATGTTCATTCCAATATCTCTATTGCTGCCAAGTTTGGAGTTATCAATAGTCAACTTTACAGGTTTTTGAGGCTTTTTAATTCTAAAGCTTTCTTTGTCTCTCAGATGGCCAGTCTTATTGTCCTTCTGAAGAATAAAGGCTACCCTCTGTTAAAGAGGGCTAGAGGGTTGCTCAATAAAGTAAAATTCCTTTTTGGACTTTCAGTATTTGGAGTATTACAAAGATTCTGCATAGAGTCTCATAAGTGGGGCTCTTCTTGTAAGACCACTGGGTCTATGTTTTCTCTGCAGTCTTTTTCTGTATGTTTTGTCTTCTTTTCTGTAAGTCTGCTTGTGTTTTCTCCTTTTGTTGTTGATTGTTGCTAGCCAGTATCATGGCTGAGACTTCCTGTTGCTTCCAGACCTTCTGGACCTGCAGTAGAAACTCAGTACACAGGTTAGTGTTCACACTGGCCTACACCCACTGTAGGTAGCTGATGAAGTTAGTTGGGAAGTTGTGATAGTGAAGTCACTATCATACGTGGTACTGTTGATGGTCCCTGAACAAGTGAGAGACTGTTGCTGTTGTTCATACTGCATGTGTGCATTTTTTGTTTTCTTGTTCTTGTTTTGTGTTTATTGAGTTGTCCTTTGCTTTCAGCTTTTTTAGCCTTTTTCTGGAAGTATTTCTGTGACTTGAAGAAGTATTAACCTTGTTCTGGCTCTTCTTAATTGTGAGAATGGAGATTTCTTGATTCTTATGAGAGATATTGTCCACAACTGCAAACTTGAGAGGAGAGTCTCGACTTGCAAGCCAGAGTTAGTCATTCAAGTAGCAGACAGTTGTAGGCATGAACCTACAAAGCTTGATTGACTGCAAATAATATGATGTATTGATTTGGTAATTTGTGGAATGAAGCTGTCACTAATTGTGATGTAAGGATTGCAATATCAGGTCAGAATGATTTTAGCATGACTTGAGTGCACCTTGGATAAGTGACTACCTAAAAATAGTGGATGGATAAGCATACAGTACTTCTTGCCAGCAAAGGCAAAAGTCCCAGTAGCATTCACCAGTAGTTTGTTGTTAGTCCTTGTTACGCATCATTCCATCAAGGTTGAGTAGGTGCATAATCTGAGGATTGTCAGGGTTTTGGACTAACGGTGATGTGTTTTATTTGCTTGCTGAATGTGGCAGGCACTGTTCATGCGAGCAGAAGTGGAGATGCAGAGCTCTTCAAGTGAGAAGCTTCTTGTTGGTGCTCAAGGCCTGGAGGCAGTAAAAGACACGGCAAGGAAAATTTTCAATTTCCAACCAATAGAGCAGCCATCAGGGACATCACCAGGGTTCAGCCAATCCTCACCCCAAGGGAACCTGTATTCTGACCCTCACAATGGGGCTCTGAGTTCTAGACCCTCGGGACTCAAACGCCACTCATGGCAAGATGTGAGATACCGGGGTGATTGGATGAGGCGGCCTATTGAAAGCACTGAAGTTGCATTTCTGGCACGCTTATTTGTAAGACTTTCCGACTCCATAAATAACACATTAGGATTGACTGTGCCCCTGGACATAGTAAAGGTAGATGAGGGGCCGTCAGCAAGGATCCAGACAGAGGGTGGACTATTGCAACCCCCTGAGGTTGAGGTCCCTAGTAGTAGTAACGGACAGGGAGAGATTAAATTATCTGATATCCTACTTCTAGCTAAAGGTGTTCTATGGCAGGTGGTGTCAATTTTGCAGCTAGAGGCTCGGAATAGGGGCTGGAGGATTAATTTACGGGGAATGGCAGAGAAGAAGTTTCTTGTGAATTTAACTTTAGTGTTGCTGGTGTACTGGGTGGTACACTCTATCGTGAGCTTCATCTCATCATACACCAATTCCTAGATGCAGACCCTTTGTGTAAAAAAAGAAAAAAAAGCATAGGTTAACTTTCAACTTTCAAGGTCCTGAGTCCAGACTTACAGCAGTCCAGTGCATGTGCATATGACGAGTCTTTTGAAGAATATGTTTTGTTACAGCAGATGTATGTAAGAGAGAAGGTTTGAACTCATCTCAAGCAACATAAGAATGCAGGTTTCTCTTACTTTTGCAAAACTCTGTACAATGAATGAATGAGAATTCATTGTCATGGTGAGTAGGCACACCTATCCTAATACCTTGCACCTCCTTTAGTGAGGCCTCTTAGAGCGTCTCCACCCACACCCTGTATTTATTACATTGATCCCTTACATCGATGCGCTTTGATAATGTTAGTATGTAGCTTGAGTTTTAGGATTGAAATTGCACATGTGCTTGGAAGGTGGCTTAAGTTTTGTTAAACCTGACCAATTGACTAATGGTGTGACATTTGTGTAAAGCTTGAGAATGTGTGTCAAAGATACTAAAAAGAGTACACATTTGATGTCCCTATAAGTACTATGTATTAGGCAAGGGCAAAAACTATATGATACATATAGGATATTGGGTATTAATAATGATAGGTCTATTTTTATACCAGGATTTTTGAAAGATGATATTTTGACTCGAAATTAGTTATAGAGTTATGATTATCTTGAAGGATTTTTGTTTCTTTTAGAGGATTTCTCTGAAGATTATGTTTGCGCATGAATTTCCATAATTCCTCTTTTGATTTAAGATACTTTTTAATGTAAATGGCAAGGCCACGGTGTGACACACCCCTTCTTATATGGGGGGGGGGGGGGGGGGGGGGGGCTTTTTCCCTCCCTCTTCCCCCAAATGGCCACACCTTTTTTTTTTTTTTTAATTTTTTTTTTAAAAAAAATACAAAAAACCTCAACACCCAAAAACCCTA
>Ga0116231_10013503_pt1 | contig 11443 bp, 10 predicted proteins | sample S1TSphgellanicum_2_FD_89695 | JGI IMG/M metagenome (GOLD analysis project Ga0116231, IMG submission 89695) | Host-associated microbial communities from peat moss isolated from Minnesota, USA - S1T2_Fd - Sphagnum magellanicum MG | ecosystem: Host-associated > Plants > Peat moss > Unclassified...
ATAGCAGGTTTGTTTATTTCTTTTTGGTTTTGTCTTTAGTCAAAACAACCTCAAATATATTTTTGGAATTTGAGGTTGTAGTAATATATTTGAAGCATTGATTTTTATTTTTTAACTAATTAATTTTGGGATTGTGTTGAAGATGAAGACACAACTGTTATAGCAAATGAGCCAATTCAAGAGAACCTCCATGTTGTTGAAGAACCAACAGCTGGCCCAAATGTGTCAATTGAAAATGAAGACAATGCAGTTTTAGCAGATTATGCCAAAAAGATTGGTCTTGCTATGAGAGGTATGCAAGTTTCCATTAATGAAAAATGACATCGTAAGGATAATTATAATATAAGGAAATTTCTTTTAGATGGATGTATTAAACATTGTTTGCCATGCCAAGACTATTTTTTAATTTGACCCCACCCATCATCTCCATGGGAGAAGGATGGGTGGGGTTTTTTTTGGCAATTTTTTGTGTGTAATACCCTTATTTGATTTGATGTTATTTTGAGTTACATAAAGTTATTAGGTCATGTGTATGTTGCAATATCCTAACAACATAATGTTTTATGTCATCTTCATTAGATCAATACCTTCATCAAATATAATTTTTATTCTAAAACTATTTATTTATTTATTGTCATGTTTTGATAGAACCAATTGTGCAAAATTCTTTAGAGGGTTCTGATGGCAACATTTCAAATTTTGTCCTAGAAAATGTAAATGGTCCCATTGGCCCCCACAACATTGCAAATGAGGGGGTAGATTGGGAAGTACTAGGTTGTAGGTACACTTGCAAGTTTGGGGAATGCAAAAAATCTTTTGCAACCAAATGGCTTCTTTGTAGGCATGCGAATAAAGACCATTTTTTCATTATGCTAGCAAGTAGATCTGGTTGCCCTTCCACTTGTGAAGAAGGACCAAGATGTCAAGACCATATTGACATGAATGTTCACATCTTGGGTAATCCTTATAAACTCCATAAGTGAAATGAAGCCAAGGCTATGGACCGTGCTAAAAAGAAACTGTAGCAAAATTTGATAGGTTGCAAATTGAAGCACAATGTGTGCTAAAAATACACAAACCTATCCTTGTGAAACTTACGAGCTCCATTGTTCATAAGATATTTGGGATATAAACATGGGGTGTGGGATTGTTAGCAAGCACAACCATTTCCATCTTGGAAAAGGATGATGATTTGGTTGCGTTCATTAAAAACAATGAAATGGTTTATACCAAAGAAATGTGCACGACATGGGACCCTAAGTGCAAGAAACATAGGCCCTCCAAGGCAAGGCAAAAAAAAGAAATGCAAGCAATTATATCTTACTGTGAATCACATATGATTCATGGCTGATAAGTTTGTAACTCTTTTGCTACTAATATATTTGTAAATCTTTTGGCCTTGTTGTGATGCAAAAATTAATCTTGAGTTGCATATGTATGATCTGTGATACCACAAAGGATGAATTTATAATGGAGGCAATCCGTTTCACTTTGAAGACTCAAGCCATGTACATAATGCAACATGTGCATTCAACAGCTCAAGTTGCAGTAGCTTATTGACAAGCACATTCAATTAGTGATGATGATATGGAGGGTTTTGCATTTGAAATTTAATAACTTATAATGTAAATTTCAATATAAAGGAAATACTTTTGAAACTTGATTAACACATGCATTTTTGTAATAATTTGCCCATGAACATTTTGTAAGATTTATCCCCATGAAATTTTTGTAAAAGCTTGACCAAGACATTATTGCAATTAACTTCTTATAACATTTTCCATTGTATAGGTATAATTTGCATTCAATATGAAACCATTACATTTGTGTGTACATATTCAATAACAATTTGTATTAAAAATGAAGGTAATTGAGACTACAACACCTACATCTTTGAATTAACCTTCATTATGTCCATATAACCATGAATGTAATACCTACATCATAAAGAAATCTTTCACTATGTGCATTTGACTGAATATGCAATATTTGCATCATAAATCAATCCTTCACTATGTCCATTTAACTATGATTGCAATACCCACATCTTGGAATTAATTACCTTCATTGTGTCCATATAACCATGAATGCAATACATGCATCACAAAACCATCATTCATTGTGTGCATGCAACTGAACATGTAATACCTGCATCAAAAACAAAATCTTCACTGTGAGCATTTAACTAACTATGGAATACCCACATTAAAAACCAAACCTTCACTATGGGCATTTAATTGAATATGCAATACCTGCATCAGAAACCAATCCTTCACTATGGGCATGTAACCGAATATGCAATACCCACATAAAAAACCAAACCTTCACTATGGGCATTTAATTAAATATGCAATACCTGCATCAGAAACCAATCCTTCACTATGGGCATTTAATTGAATTCATATGTAATACCCGCATCAGAAACCAATCCTTCATTATGGGCATTCAACAAAATATGATACTCGCATAAACCCTTAATCTTCACTATGTGCATCTACCTAAAATATAATACCCGCATTAAAAAAATGTGTTTCATTTACACAACATTAATTCCAATACCCACATATGGACTTAATGTATTACTTACATTGGCAAAACAAAGGTACCCAAAATGAAGAATAATGAATTTTTTACACTACTTGCATCATAATATAAACCTTCACCATGTTTGATTAAACTTGCAATACTTGTATTTTTTTGGTAATCTTTCATTGTATACAATACTGAAACATGCAATACTTGCATCACAAGATAATTTTCATTATGTAAATCACTGAACCTTCAATACCTTTATACAATTATAAAACATTCATTATGTACATGAAATAATTTTATATATTTCTCATCATTTATTGTGTTTTATGAATGTCCATGCAATATCCACATATAAGTTTTAATGAGATACCAAACAAGGAATAATTGGATTTTTGTTTTTATAAACTTGCATAATGTCTACAAACTAACTTCATTTATTTTGACATAATGTGTTTAAAAATTCCATCGGCATTCAATTATCATAAAATAGATTTTTTCTTCCTACAAATAAATTTAATGCAACCCAATCAAACCTCATGGGTGTAGCAAGGAATTTAATTGTATCATACCATTCAATAAATGAACACTAACATTTATCATTTACAATAGTGATATTGCAATTCCACATACCTATTCTTATAATATTATATTAATGTATGGATAGGGGATTTCATTTGGTGTCATGGACATCCATGTATAAGTCTTCAACACTTTGGACATTGTCTATTAACAATCTTTCTTTCTTGGAATGTCTATGTGCTTAAGCATGGATTCATGCCAATCTTTCATTCGGTTAATTGAATTGCCCATGCCATCATTCACACAATGAAAGACCATTCATGGGTGTAAAGATTCATTGGCTTGAGCAAGTTGAATGTTTTGGATATCCAATGCAACAACTTTCAATAATGATGTGGCATGGTCACATAGTTGAATTCCACCACCTTTGCATTCATTGGTAATCTCTTGCATTACATCTTGTAATTGAAATAATGATTCTCCATGGGTGCAAGTGAGTTTTCAAGCTCATTAATTATGTATGAAGTGTCATTGGTATCAAGGACATTGACATTCATGGTCACGAACCCATCCATGTCAATGATTCCTGCCTCTTCAACTTGAACATCTTCATTATCCTCATCATTCAAAGCTCTATCATCAAGTTGCAAATACCTCGGGTTTGTAAACATGGCTTGAAAACCTCCACGATTAAATCCAAACCATGTTCCACAATACTCTATGATATTTTCCTTGGTAAGATCAATACTTGTTAGGAGAACAAGAACTTGATGTTTGCACAAATTCCCACCTCACACATGCAAGATGCATATTCAATGAAGGGGATTGAAGTTTGTAAACAACATTGGAATGTTGTTGACTCCAAACCATCCAAATTCCATCATCCTCATCACCTTCAAAGGTGGGTTGGAGAACATGGGTGGGTGGGATTAATGCCGCCTTTTTAATGTTGGCTTTAATCATGCGCTCCATGACCTTATTTTTAATAAAGCCTTGTTTCTTCATTTCCATTGTGTGCATGTAGTGTTGTCCTATTGTTGTGGTTAACTTCTATATTAACCAATCAATGCAACACCATTTAAGTCCCTTTGCTTCAAGGGAAAACCAATGCCTCAATGCCCTATGATAAAACTTTATACTCACTTGTGTATCTTGGTTGGAATGTGGTAGTTGTCAAAGTTCAATCATCCACAATTTTACAACAACAAACACAATGCATGAAAGGATATAAATTGGGTTGTTTTTTCAATAACTCAAGGAATGGAAAAAATTGCATATGTAAGATAATCAAGAATAACAAAGCAATAATGAAAGTGCATTAACATACCAAATTGACAATAGTAAGCCCAAAAATAGTGTCCGTGATTCATTAGGCTTATGTTGTTCAAAACCTTCAACCGCATTTTTTCTTCCATGGTCTTTGAAGGATTCAATGTTCTCATATGGGTTTACAGACATGTACGTGACCTCATGGAGGTCATCAAATATTGCAAGCCACATTTTTTCATCCTATATTATTTCCATTGACCATAAGTGTCATGCCTTCAAAACATGCCATGCGCAAAGGAAAATGGGCACATTGTTTTGACTCCACACAATCCTATGCATGCATATAAAAAAATGGCTAACATCCTTACTTTAAATTCAAATCATGCAAATTAAAACAATTGAATATGCAAAAGAATGATGGAGGAAATTTAGGATTCATTATAGGGCCCATAATTCTTGTGGGATGTTATCAACAATGAAACAAAAGGGTTTCCACTCGAACATGTGTGATAAAAGCTTTGCCTTGAGTGGAGTTAACCACTCCAACAAATCCTCACATTTTATTTTATTTGTGATGATCCAAGCCATTGGCACTCCGATGTAATGTGCATCAAAAACCATTAATTTGAACAAATGAAATTTCACATCATTCGTGCCAAATGTGGCATCCAGTGAAATCACCCTGTTGTGGCCACACAAGATCATAGATTGTAATTGCATGGGAGTTTAGATCCCAATTGTGAATGGGACATGAACCCCATTTATTTCACCCACAACTTGGAAATAAAAAACATTCCTCGAGTGATTGAATGTCCATGTTTGAATAGAAATGGCTAGATTTTTGTGTAAATGGTAACTTCCTATCTTATGCTTGTGGTTCAAATAGGCAATATCTTGTTGCCTAATAAAATCATCTCATGCCATGGCTTCTCCCACATTGACCCCCCAAATTGCCTTGCATTTGTCATATATTTGTTTGACAATGTGACCCAAGTTCAATGGGGTCCAAATATGATCCTTAAGAACTTAGGACATTCATGGAGCATATTGTGACATGCGAGCCATGGATTCAAGATCATATTGGCCATGTGTAGGTTCATCATTTACTCGAATGTGTGCATGATGGTAAAAGGATAACTCCACAACCTCGGGCCATATGTATAACTGTTTGATGGAAAATGAGGCTAAACAATCGCGTTTCATAGATCTTCCACAATTTGGGTTTTCATGATGATCATTCGGACCATACCCACATGCATACCTATAAAACATCATATGATAATTAAGAAACATAACCTATTTGTTTGAAATTCAACTTGTTGACATCAAATAACAAGGTATGGAATATGACATTTATCAAGTATGGCCAAGGTGGTGCCTAATTGTTGCATTTTTTATATTCTTTTGTGTGGGCACATTTTCGAAAATGTTCCATTCTACTAGGGTATGCAAATCACCTCATTCACCTTCCAAGAATTCATGAACATGTGCATGTTGTATATATGCACATTCAATGGAAATCTTGTTTGTGCCTCCATGTTGTTCACCCTTCTTCCACACCAAGTCCACATTTGAAAATGGCGACTTTGTAAGGTTTTTGACCTCTATACTTTGAGACTTGGGAGTTCGTCCCATGATTATGATTATCCAAAATGTGCCCTACAAGAAAAGAACCCATGTCAAAACCCATAAGCATGGATAAAACATGCATTACCCCCATTTGTTTGCAAACATTAATCTTCCATACCAATGCACAATAAAGACCTTATAATTGGGATGCGCATTGCTAACAATCATTTTAATACATAAAAAATCTTATGGAATTGCACAATTTTATTTGTAAGAAAAAATTTATGAGGGGATAATTCTAGAAAAAAAAATGAAACCTTGTGCACTTAAAACCTTTGTTGATACAAAATCAGATTTGTTACTATTACCTTTTAAATTGAATTTTTTTTCATTGTTTTTCAAGTTGGATCTAATTTTCAATGTGGTTCTTCAATCTACAAAAGTACCACCCCACCTTTATTAATGAGGCTCAATCATTATGACCTTAATATTAAAATAAAAATCATTCTACTTGCATAAATATTCAAGCTCAACCATGGTTAAGCATGCATTACTCTCACATGACTAAAACCCTAATCTTTCATACCAATACACAACCTAAACCCTACAAGTCATATGTCCATTGGTGGCAATTACTTTAATAAACAAAAAATCATATATATATCATGAAATTAAAAGTTCGTAATGAAGCAAATAGTAGGAGTTATTCTTACTTTTTATATTGAAAGTTGTCTTTGTTTTCCTTCAAGCAAGATCCAACTTTCAAATTGCTTCTTCAAAATCTACAAACATAATACCCCACATTCCTTATCAAGGCGAAATAATTATGAATGAAAAAACAAACTATTTTTTTGTTAAAGTGAAAACATAGTTAAACATGCATTACCTTCGTATGTTTACAAACCCAAATCTAGCAACATTAAACTAATTAAACCCTAAAAATGGTAAATGTATTATTGGAAACTACTTTAATAAATTAAAAAGATATAAATATGTTATAATAACTAATTTTTATCAAGGCCTAATTATAAAAAATGATTGAAACTTATTGAAATAATGAACCTTAAGGGAGGCAAAGGAAACAATGCTCTCACCTTTCATATTGAAATTTGTTTCCACTTCCTTTGAAAATAGAACAAATTATTTGAGTTTGTTTTATATACATCTAATCAAGAAAAACTCCTAATCCTACCTAAATATTTTGTGATTATATTTTATTTAGTATCTAGAGAGTGGGTTGTGGGTTGCAAGAAACATTTAGTGTCATAAAAGTATGGCACATTTCCCTAGCCTTTCAAAAATACCTATATTCATTTTTGCCTAGGAAATAAAATATCCCTAACTGTACATCATGCATTAAATGGGCCAAAGTTGAAACAGAGTTATCGAAAATACTAAGCTTAAGTGCAATACCCACATTTGACTATTTGTATATTCTTGGTTGATGATAGGGTTGAATGGAACAATGAATAGGTAAGTGGTTAGTGAACCAAAATGGTTTAATAATGTTTTCACCTCTGCTTAAGAATTATTGAATAACAATTTGAATTGTTTGAATATTCAACATATCAAGTATTGAATAATATTTTGTAAAACTCATTATTATGTATGTTGATAATTGAATTATTCATGTAAGTATTCATCAATTATTGAAAAAAGGATTGTCTAACAAAAAAAAGATTGCAAATGACTATTTTAGATTTTTATAGTAATTATTTGTTTATAATTACTGTATGCATATAACTAAAATGATTTCATGTTAAATTAATTATAAAAAAAGATTGGGTTCAATATAAATGTCCCTTTGAACCCTTTTAAATAACTTGATTCCTTGTTGTCATTGCAATTTTCATCTTATAAGAATCAAAATGAATGCATTAAGCAATGCAATTGAGTTTAATTTTGTTTCATGGATAAGTTGTGCTTCCATCTATGTTTGGCAATGTTCATTAAATGCAATTGATTAGATCATACCTGGTATGAAAAAATTTGAAAGCTACATAATTTATTCTAAAAGAACTGCAAGGAAAAAGACTACTTTTTAGCCATTTGGTTGATTGTTTCTATTCACTAAAGGGCCCATTCACAATTAGGGTTCCAAAAAGGAATGACCTATTTTGAAAGGACTTCAAAAGGAAATTTTGGAATATTAAGAAGACAAGCTTTTTAAAAAGTTGAGTAATTATTGGCCGTTGTTTTATAGTCCTTTTGAAGCCTTGACCGATTTAAAATATTTTGTCTATATTATTTTTTTAATAAAGGAATGAAAAAGGAATGCATAAAATAATGCAATTGATTTCAATTTTTTTGTATAGGAAAAATATGTTTCCGTTTATGACACTCCATATTCATTTGATCAATTTGATGAAAAAATAAATCATATGAAATTTCAAAGTTTTTAAATTTTGAAACAAAGGGCTACAAGGGAAATGGTTCCTTTTAAAAATCATATGGTTGGTTGTTTATATTCACTAAGTTCAAAATTCCTAGCTTTAAGTGCAAATCACATGTGCAAGAAATATACATGTGAAAAATCTGATTTACTTGATTTTATAAACTCATTTTAGCATTTTTTACAATTTTACTTATAAACCAGAATATTGGTGCACAATAATGTATGTATATGGAAAATCATCACCACCACATGAATTATTTTATTTTGGACTATTCATTTTTTCTCACAAATTTGTTCCATGTAAATGTCATTTACAAAATGTAGCCCTAAAAAATGTCTTGAAATCCTTTTTTCTTTTTTTTGAACCCCAACTATGAATGGACCCTACATTTAAAATTTGTGGCTCCAAAAAATAGTCATGCAAGAAAACATGTCAAGTCCTGTATAAAAACTTATATACTCATTTTTTGCATTTGTATTTTTTTACCAAAGTATTGATGCATAATTACATACACATGTGAAAAATCACCACCACCATATGAATTATCATAATTTGATTTTTATTCAAAATTCACACTTAAAATTCATTCCATGTAGATTTTTTATTTCATAAATAACAAAAATGAAATCCTTGAGTCTTGTGTTCAAAAAGTGCTACCCTAATTGTGAATATGCCCTACAAGACTCTAATTGCTAAGATAGCAACTATTAGTGGGTTAATGGAAGCAACCAAAATCAATTTGGTGAATTAGTGTTATGTTAGTACAATATTGGGCTTGCCATGTGTTTTGCCTATGTTATAATTTGTTTATGTTTTGATGAATTTGTGTGACCAGGTATCATTAACAAGGTGGAAAATGAAAAAACATTTTCCACTATAAGTTTTATGAATTCAAATTGCAGAATTGATTCTTAAAACATCTGAATATTTTCATACATATTTATTCAAGAATTCTTTATTAAAAAAACTTTCTTTTTCCAACTTTCTAACTTGTTATTACACATTGGATTGATGGAAATAAAGTCAAGGTATGAAAGTGAACACATGGGCATTAGGTTTGGAGTCCAAATTTTGAATGCAAGGTTGAACTTTTGAAGATTGTAAGTGTGATTACATTTCCAATGTCAGGTCACATTGCATGATCATGTTTTGTTTGTATATTACAGTACTAACATTGTTAACTTCTATAGGTACTTGGTGTTGCAACAAATAAGGTCCTTCTCACTAAAGTACAAACCCCCCCTCCCCCGAGGTGTTTAAAGTTAAAGTTTCTAGTTTTAGAATTTACTTGTATTTACCACACATCATCAAATTGCATCAAATAATTATTTGTTAAAAGTCTAAAAGCTAAACACTTTTACATGTGTGGATACTGATCTTGTACACACACATATGTCAAGATAAGAATTAGCAAGAACTTCAAAACTCTTCACCCAATTTATAGGTGTTAATGCAATATAACCACCAATATCGCAAGTCTAATTTTTTTTTCCAAATGGCCATATGAGTTTACCTTCTCACATCCTCTTGCCATTCACACCACAAATTTAAAAACATTGGTCCCATTCATATTGAGCCTATAGAAAACCCATGCACTAATCACTAAAATGAAACAAAGTATGATGCAACCCTGCAAAACTTTATTTATAAAGACACCATAGATTTGGAAAATGTACAAAGGAATAACAAAAAGGAAACAAGAGAATTTGCATGACATCAAGTTAGCTTGAACTAGATGTCAAAATCTCTCCATGTCAAAAATTGACTGCTTATAGAAGGTTGACCTATTTCTCCATGTTAAAAAAAAACTTTCTCATCAAATACATTGAATCTAGAAATATCTTCTTGACTTTCTTGTCTTGTGTGCACAGCTTGTGTAAATGATGGGCATGACAATTCATTGGTAGATGCCAAATGGTTTGTCCCACATACAGGGATCTACTACTATGCGTTTAGATTGCATTAACTTGCCTTCTATCATACTTTTGGCTAAATTTTACTTGGATATAACTTGGATATTGAGCCACCCATCATTAGAACTTATCCTTGAACAAGTTAGTAATGCCAAATTATTGGAAATTGTTTTAGATATTGGGTAGGAAATGCCTATTAAACATGTTCAGAAAATCATCCCTAGTCCATAGCATTGCTCCCTGCAACAATGATCATCATGGCAACATAGGTGCATGCTCTTTATGTAAACTTTCCATAGCATACAAAATCATCCAACAACATTCATAGCAATTTACATGAGGACTCTTTTTGGCCTAGTGGTAGCTTCCCTGCCAAGGATGAAGTTTGGCCACATATGGTTAGAATTTTTAAAAAAAAGGTTGATCCCAACGTACAAAAGTCCAAGTAGTGAGTAAGAAAATACTGAACAAGCACACACAAGTCTAAAATTTGTCATATATTTCATTTGCCTTTTTTCTCTAGGCAAGAGGTATATATAATATGACATAGTATTATATTTTTCTCTCTTGATGGGACACATATTGTAAAGTACATGGATTTTTATTTTTTCTTGTAGTTGCTCTTCTTTCCTCCTTAAATTAAAGGAGGAAGTATCTCCCTTGTGTTAGCACTTTCACCAATGGTAAATTACTAACAGAAAATTTCTAGTGTATCAAGAGGGCCCCATTATCAGGATCAAAGATTTGAAAATAGAAAAAGAAGAAAAAGAAAGAGACACATCAAGGATAAACCTAACCACTATTTCTAAATGCTCGAATTGGCTATCAAGTCACGAGTTACAACCCATAATGTTGGACCTATGTTTCATTAGCAACCTACTAGTTAGCACAAGATACCACCCCCAACTCTTCTTGGCCCAATGAATGGGTAATGACTTTCTGCATGGATGAAGATATTAATACCATGCTTTGCTCTTATTGGCCTAATGAACGAGTAACTATTTTCTGCATGGATGAAAATTATGTCATAATCACTCTATAGGTACAGGGAAAAAAAAGAAAAAAAAGATGTGAGGCATTTTGGAAAATAGAATGTTTGCACTTATAAGTGTTTAAAATAGAAAAGTGTCATCAGATCTTCTGACCCAATTGTCGAATGTGCTTCCCACGGGCACCTTCCTGGTGTTCCAAGTGCTAGCGCCCTTGGCAACCAACAACGGAGACTGCGGCGTGACTGAGAAA
>Ga0116231_10013504_pt1 | contig 11443 bp, 4 predicted proteins | sample S1TSphgellanicum_2_FD_89695 | JGI IMG/M metagenome (GOLD analysis project Ga0116231, IMG submission 89695) | Host-associated microbial communities from peat moss isolated from Minnesota, USA - S1T2_Fd - Sphagnum magellanicum MG | ecosystem: Host-associated > Plants > Peat moss > Unclassified...
CCAAATCCTGAATCTTTCGACGCCATATTCCCGGAACGCGAGGCTCCTGATGTTGATCTGTCTAGACCAGCTCCTACAGGTCACCCTCCAAGCCCGCTCCCACCTAAACTACAGATCGCGAATGCTCCACCAAATCCTGAATCTTTCGACGCCATATTCCCAGAACGCGAGGCTCCTGATGTTGATCTGTCTATACCAGCTCCTACAGGTCACCCTCCAAGCCCAGAACCACCTAAACGACAGATCGCGAATGCTCCACCAAATCCTGAATCTTTCGACGCCATATTCCCGGAACGCGAGGATCCTGATGTTGATCTGTCTAGACCAGCTCCTACAGGTCACCCTCCAAGCCCGCTCCCACCTAAACTACAGATCCCGAATGCTCCACCAAATCCTGAATCTTTCGACGCCATATTCCCACAACGCGAGGGTCCTGACCTTGATCTGTCTAGACCAGCTCCCACAGGTCACCCTCCAAGCCCGCTCCCACCTAAACGACAGACTGTACTCGCGTCCACAATCAGTTCCGCGAGTTTTTGATCTCCACTAAAACCTGAAGCTTTCGATAGTATTGAGTCCGCGCTCGAGGTTCCAGCTATTAATGATCTCTTCAGACCAGATCCTACTGGAGAACCTCCAAGCCCGGGCGCCCGTCGTCTAAGACAAACGGTTGAAACGCCCCCCACGATTAGTTCCCAACCTACAACACCTCTACAATCTTTCATGTGATCACTTCACATTGAAAAAGCTAATTATTCTTCAGCGTCAAAGTAGACCACGGAAGATTAGTTCTTCACTAGAGATCAAAACTACATCAAAACTAGAGTTCTTCAGATCACAGCCTGACCTGTAGTAAGTACTCGCATACATTATTAACACTAGAAACACACTACTGCTCACAATTCCTACATCATAAGTTCCAATTGCTTCCCTGCAGGTACCCATTACGGGTTCATTATTGTATTTGATTCACTACAAATTAGTAGTATATCAGAGTTGCAGTCGATAATGTGGATCATGAATTGTTTGCCTATGGATGGATTTCTGCAATAGTGAAATTGCTCCTGCAGCAGACCTGCAAACCTGTTTTGTATCAAATGGTGCGTACTGCAGAATATCTAATTATTCAAGTGCTTAAACGTCCCCGAAATTGTTCAAAATTTTGTCTTAGTCTCGTGTTCATGCATACTTTTTGCATTTTCGAGTTTATGAGCTGCTTGAGCTTCTAAGAATTTCTTCAAATTTTTAGCAATTTTTTGGCAATCGTCAGATCGTTGTTCATGTTGGCGAGGTCTTCCGAGTTCTTCTGTTCTCGCGTGCTCGCTGCTCGGTGGTGCGTGCAACCTGATCGTGAACGTCTAAGCCAAGAGCCAACCTGGCAGGCATCGGGTTTCGATCCCGAGGTCGGAATTAAAATCGACGGCTGTGATTGGTTCTTGGCGGAAGCGAAGATACTGTCGTCATGTTTCGACCCAGAGGTCCTTCAGAATTTGAATGGACGGTTTCGATCTTTTTTTGATGGGATAAGAATCTATTACGTACCAACGTTTTTGAATTGTAGTTTCTTCTTTTGTCTCTAAGATTGATGCATGGTCAGCAGTGAGGCCACAAATATAACTATTGAAATTACCTTATTAGTTACCTTACTGGTCACTAACAAGCCTGCCCGGCTCATTGGGTAATAGCTCGCCAAGTTGCCTGTTACTGACTATGGAATGCTTAAGCCCCTGTCCACTGTGTTGGGTAGCGTGCCAGATTAGTGTGTTAAGGTGAGCTTGGAAACACAGCCATGATGTTCAGGGACTTGACATTAAGGTGTCCGGTGTCAGATTCAACAATCTTGAAGAAAATTCATGTTTAACAGAGATTTTGGTCACTATTATGAGTGTTTTGACTGTTACTGAAAGATTATGTCATATAATGCACAATCAAGAAAATTACAAAATTTGTTAATGGCAAGACCTTAATGGCAAGATTAACAGAGGGATCACTTGGTTGCCAATTACTCATATGATATACTAAACTGCTTAATAAATGGTGCTTGAGATAGTTACTTATCAGACAACTTGCCAAATTCATCTTTTATCATGTCTTCAGTGATTTGTTTTGTTGGTGAAATTTGATTTAATTTTGGTTTGAAAAATATGATTTGATCTATGCAGAGGATTTTCCATGAGTAAATGGCCCATATCTGCTAGATTCTGGAATACTTTTGTTAAAATCATCAGATTTTTATGATAAGTTCTGATCAGCATTTTTTTTGGGTGAGATAGTTTGCAAAAATGTAAGTAAAAAGATAACTTTCTGTTGCAATATTCTCATTGTTTCTGGAAAAAACACCAAATTTTGACCAAAATGTTTTTAAGAAAAATTTCACCACATTTACACTCTTTGGTAGATTTTTAATAACTAGTTCTAAATATTTAGAACTATATATTTAGACATGTTCTAAAAACTTTTAAACAATTAATGCTAAATAATTCCTCTTGGGATGCAGGCCAAAGACACACAAACACCAGAAAGTTGAAAAAAATATCACTGGTTCAAGGAGGTCACCAATAGCACATTAATGTGAAAATGTTGAACTTGGAGATAGTGATTTAGTCTACCGAATGGATATTTCTAATGTTTAGAAAACCCGTGAATGATTCAGATCAGAATATGTAGATTTTAGCGTGTGAACAATTCTCAAAGTGTGGGACCAAATGAAACTCAGCATGGTTCAGTTATCAGTCTCTTCATGACTCTGCCTGACCGGCAGAGTCAGTAATGGATGCGGGGTGGAAAGCCTGCGAAGCCAAACTATTATTTGTCTTGCTAGGACTCTTAAAGTCAGACAGCTGAAAAACAATTAATATGTTAAAGTTATCCCAAAGGTCAGGCTATTAGGGGGCGAAAACGGTCAGTTTCAGCATAATATGGCAGTTTCGGCATAATATGGCATCAAATGCCTAACTGCGAATGAAATTTTGTAATACAAAATAACTCGGACCCAAACTAATTTCCACCATTTTACCTCCCCTTTCTTTAGTTGATATGCTGCATGCAAACTGGTGGAGGTTTCTATACTTAGTGATTCCCTTTCCTCTGTGTGGCCCACCTCTGGGTAGTTTGCTGCCCTGGACTTTGGTCCTTGCCCCTAGTTTCTTTTTCTCTCCCTTTCTTGGATGGTTTCTTTTTATGGAGTTGGGCAGGGTTTCATCATCATATGGGTGGTGAATTGAGTTTCATCCCCTCTTTCCTTTTTCCTGAGCGCCTCCACTGGTGCTACATATATTTTTACTGCTCCTACCTGTACAACTACTACAACTACTTTAACTACTGTCGAACCTTGTGTATAAAATGCTGAGTTTCAGCATTTCATACTGAGATTTAATAAAATTTCCTTACTTTGCTGATACCATTGAAAGAGGGGATAGGGGGTGAAAGAGAGGGTAACTTTACAGATAACTTAATTGCTTTCTAAATTTCACAAGAACTGGATGGACGTGTAACATCTTCAGTGTATGAACTCTGAACTCTCCTGGGGCAGGTACAAGCTGGCTTGTAAAGTATGTACTCACGTCTGTTCAGGAGAGATTTTTCCTGTGGTTTGTGTGTAGTAAGTTTGTGGAATTAAGTAAAGCTTGACTATGATGAAAGCAGCTTTACTTTTAAGCTCATCTGTCCACTTCAATTTTTGCTGTTTCCTTTTTATCTCTTCCTGTTCTTTTAGTACCATTCGCCACCATGCAGGTACACCCACATTCGCCTATTGGGGCCTCTATTAGTCTTTATCACATCCAGCACACAGTATCAAAACTTTCCCTATGCCCACTTGTGTTGTTTTTTCAATAAATTTGTGATTATGAAATTTTGGCAAAATTTTTTCAAAATTTCAAAAAACTAGTTGCACGAAAAAATAATAATTTCAAAAAAATTAAAACTATTTTGTTTTCAAATTCACCAAAGAAAAAACCACTGAAGCCCTCCCATAAACATGACAATTTTGATAGCGTAAATGGATGAGAGACTATTTAAAATGCCACCACCTGGGCCAATCCTAATGGCTGGCCAATTAACATTTTTTAGTGCGCTGAGTGGGACACCTCTGTGTCAGGTGCAAATTATTGGTCCAAACCAGTGTTGTACAGGTATATAGATTTGTAGGGTGCAACCTGGGTATACAGTACTGACATATTGAAAACCATAGGAGTAGAGTATGACCTGAGGCAATACCAGCCTCATACTAGTTATCAATCTGGTATGGTACCTGACATATACCAGGCAAATTCAGCATTGGGCCTAAGACCGCGATCAGGCTGGCATGAAAGTTTTTTGAAAGTACTCAATACCAGTTCAACAGTTATCCAAACCCATACCATGGCCTACGGCCAGTTTACACATTGACAAAATGAATAATTATCAAAAAATGAATTCGTTTTTTAGTTTTAAAATTATATATTTTTCCATCATCTACTATAATATTATGATATGAGTAATGAAATTATCCACATTGTAGCTATGATAATTATGATGATTTTGAACATGTCAACTTCATATTTTTCACAAAATTTCATTTCACTATTTTGAGGATTATTTAATGACGAAACTGACCTTACGATAAGGTATTCCTGCTAAGGCTGTAGTTCATCCAAAGTACACGCCATTCTACTGCTCTGGGTGGACCTGCTCTCGTTAAATAAATCTCAAAAGTAAGAACTGACTCCCTGTTTCAGAGGCCACAGTGATCTAGCACCAGCACACCATGCACCCCATGCTGCATAATGGATGGTGTGTGGACAGGAAACAGTTTTTCATTGTATTCCCATCCTACAGCTCACCGTCATGGTTAAGAGCTATCTACCAACCATTCACATTCATCAACCAAATTGGAAGTTATAATAATTTTACAAGTGTATGGAACATTTTGTCAGCCTTGTAACATGTAATCTTACACTGCAAATAACTAGTTGAATCTGAAAAGAAACACAAATAGTAGGCTTTCAAAGTTACAACATACTCATAATTGTTTATGGTGTTTTCTCAAAAACATATTTTATAAGAACCAGATAGTACACATTAAAATGTATGCCTCCAGATAATTGTAGAACACCTAAATTATAATGCATTTGAAGAAGACATAATATAACATTGCACAGTGGAATTAATATTGGCTACTGACCCATGTAGCACCCATTGTAAGTACCTTGCACTTGCAATCCCAATTAGTGGACTGTCAAAGCAGTTTTTATCCTGATGAAATTACACCAAAAAGAAATTAAAAATTAAAAATCGGAAAAGATGTGGTTTTGGAGATTTTCAATCACCAGGACAGAGGAGAAAAGAAAGTTTTAATAACCAGATTTGTACATTTGGTTTTGATCGTGTAACCAACAATATAAACCGATGATTAAAGATTTACATTTTATTTCTGGTTTATAACCAGATTTGGCTAGTTCTTCTTATGGAAAATCGTTGCACAAAAAAATTCCTTAGAAGACTTAAATTATGTAGGATATATTGGACCATGCATGCTAGGCATGGAAACCATATGCAATGCATCTCGTTTTGAATTTGGTGCTTGGTCCTCACTTTTGATGTCATCAATGCAATTTGATGATGTACCATTGCAACAATTGAACATAATAATATATGAACATCTTTCTGTAATTCAAGAAACATTGACTTTTGATGATTGGTGATATGTTGTGTGCTTGAAAGCTTGCTTGATGTATGCATGATCCTTTTTTGTTTTCCTTTGACAACAAAGCAATGCAAGTAATTAATTTCATATTAACATAAAATATCCTTTTGTTCATGCACTCAACACTCAAAAATCTCAAACAAAACAAATTTCTTTTTTCTTTCACAAAGAACCAGGCTCTAACACCAAAAAGTGAAAGTGTAGGGATAAAAACATAGAACCATCCACCCCCCCAGGGGTTCACACAAGTTATTTTCAATTGATGGTTCACACTAAACACTAGTGTTGAGTTGACTGGTTAAGGTAAAAGGGCTCATTCACAGCTACAGTTCTAAAAATGTCTAACAAAAAAAGGATTGTAAAGGATAACTTTGAATTTTTTTGTGTTTAGTCTACTATAAGTATGGTGTGATATTGTGTTTTTATAATCAGAGTATTGAGATAATAAGTAAATAAAAATGTCCAATAATATATTAAACATTGAAAAAATCTTTTTGAATCTTTAACCAATTTAAAGTTTCATAATATAGCTTTTTTTTGTATCAATGAATGTAAAAAGAATGCATAAAATCATGCTATTGATTTCAAGTTTTCTTATAAAAAAAGCACATGTTTTTCTTTAATATGCATGTTCATTGGGTGAACTTGATGAAAAAATAAATCATATCAAAATTTTAAAAGCTTGAATTTTTGAAACAAAGTGCTAAAGGAAAAGTTTGACTATTTTTATACCATTTGATTAGTAGTTTACATTCATTAGGCTCAAATTTTATAGCTCTATGCACATGTCACATGTGCAAGAAATAATTATGAAAAAAACATGTTCAGTTATTCATAAAAGCTTTTTTTTATATTTTCATTTCTAATTGTAAACCAAAATATTAATGCATAATCATTTACACATGTGAAAAGTCACCATCACCGAATGAATTATTATAACTTAGATGATCCATTATTTCCTCATTTAAATTTGTCATGTTCATATTTGCAATATGTGATTCTTGATATCATCATGGGGTCCTAGTTGCTAGCCTTTGAGCTATAGAGTTGGCTGGATTTTGAGAACATACTTGGTTATCAGCCCAGTTATTGATAGCTTACTAACCCTTCATTGATTTTTTTATAACTAGGTTCATAACATACCTAGATGATTAAATTTTCATCTAAGTAGGTTATCAATTCTAAAACCATATACATGCATATGATAGAAAACAGAAAACTAAAAATAAACTTATAACTTAACTGAACTAGGCTATATAACTGAAGGTTTGCAAGGCAAGTATTTGAGAATTCTTATGCATAACTGACAATTATTATCAAAAAATAATTGAGTATATTGATGATTGAGGGTATTACTTTGCTAGTGGAATTGATAACTGATGGGTCCAAATATTCAAAAAAATTGATGACCTACTTGGCTGGTTACTGGAAAAAAATCAACAACCCGTCAACATTTGGTGCAAACAGGAAGGTAATTAGATTTTGGAACAAAGACAAGGGGGAGCTTAATCTTAACCACTAAAGGCCTATAAAACTAGATGGAATTTTTAGAATTTTAAACTGACACACCAAGCACAAGTGTTTTAAAAATAATGATTTAAGGTGCTATGGAGTGTAATCAGGTTTCAAATAGCATGTTGACTGAGGAAGCCCTTCTTAATTTTGAGAGGGATTTGGAGAGAAAATAATGTATGTAACACCATCAAGTCTGGTCAACCCTTCTCAATTTCAAGGGAGTTTTTGAGAGAAAATAATGCATACGACAACGTTCAACTTTCAAGGAGGGCCAAGCTTTGCCCCCAAAAGCAACATGGAACCAATCAGGTGAAAGACAAGTCACAGTTATATTTGGGAGGGGTCAATTTGACAACACATTAGGTGAAACACAAGCTGCGGGTTATAATTGGGAGGGGACAAAATGACAACACATTAGGGAAAAGACAAGTTGCAAGTTATATTTGGAAGGGAACAAATTGACAACACTTAGAGTATGTTTCCATGTCTTCTGCTCACCTTACTTGCTTACTTACTTACAATTTAGCGTCATTAAGTGGGCCAAACAGCAACCGGGCCAGAACCCAATTGAATTTGGTCAAATTATGGCAAAAGGATTTCTATGTTCACCTCATTATTTCTCCATGCATTTGAGAAACTCACACCTGGCAGTTACAGGTGTAGAGCGTTAATGCAACCCAAACCAAGTGAGAATGCTTTTGCACTTATACAACCAATTTTTGAGGTAAGGTGACTCACATTTGTTAGTTTGATAGGTATCTCCAGATCTGGGGTTTGGGGCAGCACCCAGCAAAATAATGGAAAATCCACTAGAAGTGGGCCACTGGCTCAACATTTTACATAAAAACCCCAACCATTTGAGAGGGAGGTAGTACAAATAAGGGGTGAGTGGGAGATCATGGAAAAACCCCTATATTACCTTGGGGGTACTTATTCATGCTTAGTTAGGGAGGGAGTTTTTTTTCTTTTTTTTCAGAATGAGCCATTTGATTGGCACATCACCATTATTTTTGGAACATCGGGCACTCCTCAATTAAATATGCTTCCCTCCCCCAAATAGACGCATGCCTTGTCATGCTTCCCTTTGGCTCCCCCTTTACAGTTTATATTCATGTTCAACCATGGCAAAACAATATGCCATTTAAAATGAGGTATTATTGGGAACACATTGGGAACTTGAAGAACATCTTGAGAACTTGATGTGAACATAGAGAGGAAAACATTGGGAGCAGGAAAAAAAACAAAAAAATTCCCTCCCATAAACCCAAAAGACAAGTAAACACCATTTTCAACCTGGATGAATACCCCCATCATAACATTATAAACTGGGGATACTTATTATGCTCGAATCCTTGTGCTATTGGTCGGTTTTCCTGTTAGATGCATGGATGAAGACTTGGAAGAGATTTTCACACTTTGACAAATGTACAATGCGTAGATATGTCTGGATGTTGGGTCCCAATGTGCAGAACCTTACAAGTGAATTATTTTAGAAAGAGTTGGGGCATTTTGTCTACTTGCTTGGTGTGATGACCTTGATTGCACACTGCTCCATGCTCCAGACTCCAGGGTGATGAGATTATATTCGCTATGCAAGTCTGACTCCACTCTGATGCTACTATATTGGCAGTAATAGTCTCTGGCTTGAGTGTTTTAGGATAACTAGATTCACATGCGCCTGGAGCAGGCACATGCAATTGGAGACATTGTGAGATCATGTGTATCTTGTCAAGAAACATGATCTGAGGTGTTGTTTGCGGATATGTATTAGTTATTGGTGCAGGTTCTGTGGCGTGGTACTTTGTTTATTGTGCATGCTTGGCAACATGAACAAAGGAATAGTATCATGGGTGAGTGACATGCGTCGGTGGGTGCAATGAGACACATACAAACAGTTCAGTTGAAAGCCAAGATGGAGATGACGGTGAACACCCTAAACAAAGTTTGTGGACGTCTGTGCGCAGTCCTGCACAGGACTGTATGGTTTGTAAGGTGCAGGATGTGCAGTACAGAAAGTTCGTTTCAAAGATTTAATTAAATCAAAACTAAAAATATTAGGAAATAGAGGCATGTTTTTTATTTTAGAGTAATCTTTGTCATTAGAATTTCAATAAAATTAAAAATTCAAATTTAATTTGTTAAGTAATGAATTCACACTTAGGCCAATTTCACATGTTGCATTAATTTATTTATCAAGGAAGGTAATTTGAGTCTCCCAAACCGCAATGCCTCCACCATGTTTTTGGTATCATTCAAAGGCCTTAAATTTCGACAATGATATATTATTACAAAATGTGGGTGCAATTCACTAGTCCATGTTCACCAGACCAATGAATTCACTCAAAATCTAGTGACACCTTTTGTTGTAATATATATATTGATTCATTAAATTTTGTTTAGTCAAGACAACTTTAAGTTTCATAAGTCATTCTTTGGATGAATCAAAAGTTGTCGTTTGGATAGTTCAAAATTGAAATTTGTTTGACTAATTCTCAAGTATCGAACAATGGAAAGGTGTCTTTTTGGATTTGTGTCATTTTTAAATTATTTTTTACACCATAATCACAAACAAATTTTCAATCCCTATTGGTATCCCATTTCCTTTCAATTGAGTTTGAATTCATTCAATTCAAGTTGAATGCAATGTCATTCAATATTTTCATTTGAATGGAATTTAATTTCAACAAAATCAATTCATTTTTTTCATTAATTGATCATCACTAGTGTTGTGTAGCAATGAAAAACTCAAGTGAATAGGAATGCGCTAAAGCAGTTTTGAAAATTTTATGCCTACAATGCAAGAGATTGAATATTGAACAATTTTGTCATTGAAAATTTAATAAAATTAAGTTTATTAAAGATTTTAGAAAATGTGAAGGATGCTTTTGATATTGTTGGAAATTGCTCAATGATCGGGATTTTATAATTGTGTTTTCATAACATTTAGACTTAAGGTGTAAGAAATATTAAATTTTGAAAAATTTATGTCCATAAAATTTGATAAAAATTCAATGATGAATATTTTAGAATTCATACTTGGGCTGATGGCCTAGGCCACATGGGGTCCTCAAAGCAAAAACTAATTATAACATTTAAGTGTCAAAAATGAAAACAACAATGGTTTAGTTTTGGTTGTTATTACTAAGCACATTAATGTGGGCTTAATATTAGATTTTTGCACCAAACCCCAACTAGGTATCAAAACTATAAAACACATTTATGAGTTGGAGCTCAAAAGATCAATGACACACCTTAACCTTGTATTAATCACACTAAATCAAAAATATCATTTTATGATTAATCTTATATGATTCCAAGTGATAAGTGATTAAAAATGGCATAAATGATGGGTTTGAATCAACTACAAATGGCATAAGTGACTAATATAATCAATAAGGACCAATCATAAAATCACATTTTTGGCATAATGTTAGGTTTAGTTGGGTACCCAAAATGCTAGGTAGAAATTGATGGTTCTAGATCCGAATAACTAAAACCTACTCAAATTCGGGTTCATACTAGGGAATCAAGTAGAATCGAAACTTGGAGGTTTCATCAAGGTTTTGGAATTGGGGTTCAATTAACCCCAATTCTAGAAGGTTTTGAAACCGAAACCAAACCCATGGCCCAATTCCAAGTTGTGATTTTAACCAAAACCAAATTGGATTTTTGATAATAAAATGATTCCAATTTTGGTTCCAAAGTAAGGATTTTGGGGTGAATTTTTACTATTTAACGTTTTTCTTTTTGTGGTTTATGTTTTTTTTTATTGATTTGGTTTTCCACATATGTGAAATTAAAAAAACCACATGCAAGCCCACAAATGTGCGATATCAATTGTGTGAGTCAAAAAAATCACTTGCAAGCTTGCAAGTGGGCAAATTTCTTTTTCTTCACCTATGTGAATTAAAAAAACCATTTGCAAGCCCACAAATGTGCAACATTGTTTTTTCTTCTCCAATGTGATTCAAAAAAATCACTTACATGTTCAAAAATGTTCAAAAATGTGCAGTCCTTTAAATATCTAAAATAGATTAAAGTTTATAAATAGAATAGTTTCTAAGCAGGCTTGAATTTTCAAACCTTTGTAATAATAAACATTTTGGAATAAAACTTTTTATCTTTTATTTGAACTTTTGTTTAATTTTATTTTTTGTTTTGGATCTTTTAATACATTGTAATGTAATTTGAAGTTTGCTAGTGACAAAAAGGTTCATTTTTATTGGAATTAAAATTTTCAAA
>Ga0116231_10013505_pt1 | contig 11441 bp, 9 predicted proteins | sample S1TSphgellanicum_2_FD_89695 | JGI IMG/M metagenome (GOLD analysis project Ga0116231, IMG submission 89695) | Host-associated microbial communities from peat moss isolated from Minnesota, USA - S1T2_Fd - Sphagnum magellanicum MG | ecosystem: Host-associated > Plants > Peat moss > Unclassified...
AAGGAGGAGCGGAGAGAAGGGGGGGGGGGGGGGGGGGAGGGTGGTGTGTGTGAGGCACATGCAACGTCTAGGAAAATATAAAGTAAGATTATGAATAATTTGATTTCTAGGGCAAAAGTTGGGCAACCTAGAAAAATATGAAAGCTTTGAACAATTGAAAAGTTTTTAAATTTGTGGGCAACTTGAAGTTAATTGGAGCAACGCATAAGGTGAATTAGATTCAACATTTTGTTCAAATAACAATGTAGACTTAACAATTTGAAAATGCAGACCATCAATAATAACTTGAGAATTAGGGAATGTTGACCTCGTAAGCTAAATACATTGGTAACTTGAGAATTGGGGAATGTTGACATTGTAAGCTAAATACATTGGTTGTAGCCAACTTCTCTACACCACATGTGTTAATGTAACCTCAAATGAAATATTGATGGATGAAGGGTGAAGAAATCAAAAGTGCCATTTTTTTTGTTTGGTCATTATCAATATGAGGTGGAATGAACAATAAAATGAATTAGGTGTCCTTTTAAAACATAGTTTATTTGTTGTGTTAACATTTTGCAAGTTTCAACGACAATGGCAATGTTGATGAATGGTAAGGTGGCTTTTATTAGGTTGTCAAATTTTCATGTGTGATGTGCTTGGTTCATGCTTATTTGTTGAGGAATTTTGCTCTTGATGGGGAAGGAAAATGGAAGAATGGTGATTTGTTAAGCAGATTCTAGTGAGGCATGTTGGGAGAGTTATAAAAAAGATTTTAAGCATGGTTGTTCAAATATCCAGCAAAATCCTTGAAGTATATTGTCAAAATAAGTTTTTTTTCTTTCTATGTTTTGGATTTAGTGAGGATGGTGTGTGAGGAGGATGTTCATTCATCCTCTATTATCATTATGTTTGAATTCTCCAAAATCTCCATTGCACATGAAAAAACAAAATAGGGTACAAAATTAACTAAGTCATTTGAATGCATGGTAATAAGATCCATATGGAGATGATGATTATTATTAAGAGATTTGAAGGAGTGGGTTTGGAATAGTTTAGTATACTCGAGGAATTAGGGTAATTTCGTGAGCTTATAGAAGGATGTTTGTAAAAAGAAGTGAGTATTTATATGCATAGGTGCTTCAAGTGAAGTTTCGTTTCTTTAAGATATCATGCATGAACTAATAATATGAATCTTGCAAATTTGAATCTTCAAGGGAATGATTTCCCACTTGGAAAGGCTTGGCTTTTAGGATGTGGGAATTTGAAAGCACATATTGTTTAATTTGTGATTTTTATAGGGCTTGGGTTATAGGACGTTGAGTTGAGATGCCATGAAGGACATCATGATAAGTCAAGAAAGCAAATTTGAAAATCTGAAGTGATTTAATCCAACTATAAACCAATAGGAAATGTAGGTTTCTGTGAGTATATTGTTCAAGGTTAATAATAATACTAGCAACATGGATTATTGATCAATAAAAAAATGATTTGAATTTCTTAATTTTTATAATGTGAAATTAGAAGGTGTATGTTTCGAGGTTTTTGGTTACATTGGCTCCTTCTACAAATGATCTTTATAATTTTTTACAGGACAACAATTTAAAATATTCAAATTGGGGTTGTCACTAATTTTTTTTCAAGCAAATTTGCGCCATTTTGTGAGAAATATTTTTTTGAAAAAAAATTCTCTCAAATTCATCAATTTTTTTAGAAAATTGAAAAAAAACCACAAAAATTTCAAAAAAAGCAACAAAAATCACAACTATTGCCTATAATTTGGAAATGTGTTCAAATTTTGTTATTTTCATATTTTGCATTTTGTCAAACTTTGCTTAGCACAATTATGGACTGCAACCACTTGAGCATCATCAAAAAATTGCAAAAAAAAACAGTGGTTGCCATACCACATTTCCTTCAATGTTATAATTATCTCAGCAAAATGTGCCAATTATTAATGGCATGTATTGTATGTAAGTCTTAAGTCAACTATTATTAATCTTACTATGACTGGGTAAATATTCAACGTGTGAAACCCAAATTTGGTTATTTCTTGATCTTTTGCCAATCAAAATGAATTCAATTAGAGACGATCATGAGAAGGGATTTGTTTCAAGGGTTGGGGAGATTTTGAGCTCAATTGTCCTTGATTTACCTCGAACTGCAACTCAATTTCCACATCTAAGTCTCGTTGGTCCAACTCCAACCTCAATTGGAAATGAACAATATGCACCACTAGGTTAGCCTCCAACTTCACTTATCTTCAACTCAACCTCTTGGTTTGACTACAATATCAAGTCCATGTGAACCACACCATAGTTCCACATCCACTCTTAGTTTTCCTTTGTTAAGAAAACATATTCAACATGTATGGCATCTATGAAATACAACAGCAACGTTGGTGTTCAATAGGTGATATTGGACTGCATTGGTCTTGTGGTTCGTTCGGTGGTTCCTCAGGTGGGTCTGATATGCCTGCATAACCTGAAGTTGGGCATCATTTTATAGTGTAGTTGAAAGATGTCAGGTTACATGGTGTGAAAGGTGTATACACTCTATTAGCAAGGTTTAATGCTATATGCATTTTGGGTCCAAGGGAATTTAAAGCCCTAGCTTTTGGGTCTAATATGGGATTAGAAAGGTCAATTAATTAGGTTGGTATGCTGAACTCTCCTTGAATTGCAACTGGAATCACAAAACTCTGGAAATAACATTTAAGCAACGAAGAAACTATGATCTTGACGAACGTTCTGTCAATCAAAAAGTCAAGAAGGAAAGACTTACACGTTGTGTGACATAGTAATAAGACCTATCCTCCAATGCTTATAAGTGTATTAGAAAGGAAATTGTGAACAATCCTTAGGAAAGCTATTAATGTGTTGATGAAAATTTGCTTACCTTATGGAGCCTCACCTTGGAAGGTCTTTTCCATCCCACAAGTGCAGAGTCGATGGATTTTGGATATTGTCATCCACTGGAACTGACCCATCCTCCAACTGCTCGTCATTGAACGGTTGTTGAGGAGGAAGGATGCCTTCATACTCCTAGATCTTAGCCTTGATATCGTTGATAGTATCAGAGCTCACCACCTCGAGCCTGATGTCAATATTGCCCATCCAGTTCTTAACCGAGATCTATGTAATGAAAACGACTTGTAAGAGAAAACACTTCAAACCAATTTGTGCCAGGGCACAAATTTGGCAACAAAACCAGGAAGGAAAGTGGAAAAACAAACCTGTTTTTCCAAATTTTGTGAGGTAGGTGGACTCACAATTCTCAAGAAGAGGAAATAGTCAAATTTGGCTGCAAACATTTTGAAATGCTTGCTTAGTTTTGGTGAGCTCTAGGAATGTACAATATTGTCTTAATAGGGAAATTTCAGACTTTTTCCCCTCAAAATATTGTGACTTTGGCCTATTTTTTTCTTTAAAAATTCTTGTATTCTTCAGACAAGACTTCCTTTTTTTTGTCCATGCTTGGAAATTTCACCACCAAAGAAAACACTGCAGGGGCTAGAAGGAGCTAGAGAAGGGCAATTAAAGTAAGCAGCTCTGATTCTTCATCCGCAGCTTATTCTCTCTCTCTCTGGGGAAGTCTCTTCCTTAATATCTGCCTGTTTGCCCGAATTTTCTGACCGTTTTTGGGCTTTCTATGCAGTGGTCGGGAAGTGTCAGCAATCATGAAATATATCAATGGTCTTAAGTTCAGGGAGTACATTACAATTTGTTATGGAATTTTTTGGCATTTTTTTCCGCATACCCATGGGTGCAAATTCGCCTGCATGTCATTCTCTACCTGACAATTCGACACAATATTAACACACGAGTAACTTTGAAAAAAGGTAAGAAATAGTAACCATTATATAAAGAGGTGTACCTGTACACGCTTAGGGGGCTCAATACAACCCCTCACCTCGTCCATTCCGGCCTGTCTCTGGCAAGTTGTCCAAAAATACAATGTATAATTTTATTTCACCCATGAAATGTAGTTTATTGACAATTCTATTTTTTGCATTGAAAGCCATTCAAATTTCATGGATGCACATGCATAAATATCAAGGATGTCCAAATTGGGGAGGATGAAAGTTGATGCATGAAATTAGGGTTGCCAAAAGGGATACCCGTTGGCTATGGACATTTATGATCTCAAGGCCTTCAACATAGGAGCCAAACGTCAATTTACATACTTCTTGGAAAAGAAAATAGGGGTTGTGCTATGGAAGTTTACAGCAAGAGATCATGTTCAATGATTTGAATTCCCATGTGACATTTACACTTCATGAATGAAATATAATTATAAAATGTATTTCTTGTAGGAACTTTATTTAATCGCATTTCATGAAATTTCATGGCTGGACTTCCATCCCATTAGGATAGCTTCAAATGCACATCACGCACACAAATGGATTTAGAAAAAATGACACATCGAAGTCGAATCAGAGTTGGGCAGTTGAGATCATAAATGTCCATGGCTATGGATCAGAGTTGTGCAGTTCTCATTTGAGGTGAAAGCTTACATCATTAGTTATATTAAATGCTTCCCCACTTACCATGTTCAAATCCTCTCTTCCACCAATCTGTTCACTCTTGGGGAGGTCAAATCACCATTCTATTGGAGTGACTTGGTCTGGAGGTTCTCACATTTAGCTGGGCACCTTCAATATGAGAACCTCATTTTGCACAACCCCAAATTGAACTTCAGGAACCCCATACATTCAACCCCACATGAGCTTCACTATGAGACATGAGATCCTCTTCACACCTGTAACAACCCAATTCTTGCAAGGTCAAAATTGAGGGTTCTGAATCCCAAAGTTGTTGTTATTCTTGGTTCAACACTATAATCAGAACGTATACGAGAAATGTTTGCGCCTCTGCGAGTCCCAATGTCTTTCTTTTTTTCCGTCAATTTTATGATCATGCAAAATGGTGATGGTTTAAAGCAAGATCTAACCAAATATGGCTAGAAGCTAAATATGAAGGTAAATTTTGGTGAACACATTTTTATTTTTTTTGGGGCTACCTACTTGAACCTTATGAAGAGATTTGGTGATTTTCTTAATTTTTGGTCAAAATCTAATGAACAAAAATCTCCCAAAACAAGAGATTCTAAGACTTTTAATTGTTTCCCTTGTTCTCAATGTGTTCCCATCATGTTCCCAATGTGTACCCCAAGGTGTTCCCAATAGCACCTTGGTTTTATTCCATATGGTTTTCCCCAAAGTTCTACTCTTATGTATATAAGTTGAAAAGGTGTGCTAGAGGGGAATACATTTTTTAAAATTTTACAACCGGGGTCCAAAGCAGTGCTTTTGTAATTTGATGTGTAACTTGATGTAATTACACAATTACTTAGGTAATTGTTTAAAGGGGTAAATTGGGTGGTAGGAATTCATAATTTGGTCATGGTGCATTGACTTATGTCATGTGCACCATGTGATATTGTTTCCTTGTGATTAATTGTGGAATCACATAGGGAACCATGTGATTTTGTTTTTCCTTTTGATTATTTGGGGAACCATGTGGTGGATAAGTTTTAAAAAGTTTCTTGACTAATTTCCTTTTGGTTAGTATATAAGGAGGTGTTTGTGACCTTGAGAAACACCTTCATTTGTACAAGTTTATGGTATGAATGCAAAGTTTGTGAAAATTGAAGTTTTGGTTTTGAAAGGCTTTTGATTTTGAAAGGCTTTTGGTTTTGGATAATTTTTGTGTTGTTCGTGTTTAGTTCATGGTAGGAGAATGGTGAGGCTTGCATAACCAATAGAAGGGTGAGAAAATAATTTTACAACCAAGAACATAGATTTCATAACTATTTAGTAATCATACATAGTTTCGATCCTAAACCCGTTCGTGTTGTACATTTTTTTGGTTCCATTGCCAGGACCCATGTGTTGTGAAATTGTGTTGTGAAATTGTGTTGTTGAATTATGTTATGCAATTTAATTGTGTTGAGAAATTTAATTGTGTTGTTGAAAATTTGGTGAGAAGAAAAAAATAAAATAAAAGAACAAACTATTTGTTTTGTTTTACAACAAGGAATACAAAGTGATTTGTTTATCCCCAAATCATGGATGGAAGTGGCCACATGGGTGGAGGAAATTCAACTTGTGGCAATGGAGATTATAAAAGGCAAACCATGTCGAGATGAATGCACGATTTAACGCGTGAAGCAACATCATGAAGACCATAAACACGAGTCATTTTGTTTAACTTCAAGCTTGCTTTTGGATATTACTTGTAATCCTAAGCATGAATTAGAGTTGGATTTGTGGGAATCTAAAAGATTCACAAAGAAAAGTTGCAGGCAAGAAAGGGAAAGAAGATGGCACGTGTTAAGCCATATGAAAAAATGTAAACAGAAGTTTATAAAGGACAGTGAGTGTTCTTGAGTAAGCTCATGTTCGTTAAACCTTGTTGAAACCTTTAAATTTTTTATATAAAAAATATTGTAGGTTGTTGAAAGGAATAAAAAGAATATATGTTTTATTTCTAAGATTAGTGTTTTAGTGAAGATAATAATGTCAACATTAGGAGAGGCTTCTGACTCCTCTGGTACACAATTTCCCGAAAATAGGCAATAGACCCCATCATTGACATTAGGAGTTATTAGGCCAAAATCACATGTTGAAAGACCTTTGGAAGAGCCTTGGACTGTAGGTGAACCAAGTGTGGTAATATCACAACTACGTAGACGACGGGAGGAATCTGGATTTTAACCTGACTTAGAACTTGCAAAGCAACGCTAAAGGACAATCACACAGGAACAACATTTACTCATCTGGCTTAGGAAGAAGGATGCGACTCCAAATTATGCCAGAACCAATAACATGTATGTCATGTGGAGTGGAGGCATCATTGATACTCGTGATGGCCATGATCTTGTAAAAGTTGTATTTCAATCTAGGCATTTAAATAGGATAATGGTAGGATTAGAAATGTCTGGTCCTTTTAGAGATTTACACCGAGAAGATAAGGAGGATTTTGTTATGAGTGCAATCTGGGCAATTGGGAGTTTCCTTATTCATGAGGAAAGGTTGTAAAAGCTAATTGATAGTTAGTTAAAGGAATTAAGTAGTTTGGTGTGTCTTTTAAAAACAATAAGAATCAATATGGTTATTTTAATTTTTAGGGGAAGTAAGGGTGAAGACCCTGAAATATTTTTAAAGGAATATAAACAAGCTTATATTGGTATGAGGCTTAGAATAGTTGCGGAATGGCTTAATTTTCTTCCTAAATTCTTAGAAGGTACGACATCACTTTAGTTTGAACAATAGACGGAAAAGTTGAAAGGATCATGGATTGACATAACTAAGGTTTTAGTGAAGGAATTTTCTGTGAAGAATGTCTACCAAAACTTAATACTTTAATTGAGTCAACTAAAGCAGGGGGCTTTAGAGTCAATAAAAGAGTATAAGGAGGGACAATGACATTGCAAAATAAACTCCAAGGGTGTCTTAGGGCACAAGGTCATGAAGGAACTGATCCAATTTTTGTGGGAGTCAATGCATTGGTACTAGAACATTTCACCATTGGTTTATTATCAGAATTACGACAACAAGTGAGATATGAACAAGTGGCAATGTTCGATGAAGTAACAGAGGTGGCTGAAAAGAAGGAGGTGAACATGGAGGAGGTTCCACGACCAACTGTGCAATCCATGGTGAAAACAATTCAATTCTCAATTGAACCAGAGCTGCGAAAGCATCCGGAAATGAGCTCCCGCATGGAGTCGGCTATGGAACAAATGATCAATCAAATGAACCAGCTAAGCCTTCATCTACTACAGCCAAGGATTAGCAAGGGCAGAAACGTGGAGAGGGATTATCAATGTTGTGATCACTGTAATGAAGGTTTCTACCATTGTGAATTTCCATGTGGTATTAGAGGAAGATGGGGCTTATCTAATGATATTAGGTAGGCCTTGGTTAACAAAGTCGCATGCAAAGAACTATTGGGGCGAAGGATGCATGACCATCGAAGTTCATCCTAACCGACATAAAGTTCCATTTGCAAGTTTCGTGAAAAGCTTTGGAGGGACGAATGAATATGAGGATGAATCAAAAATAGACGAAAGTTCTAGCTCTGAAGGGATTTACACGGATGATTATAGTGAAAAGGAAATAGGGTTATATGCTTTGGAGACAATCTCCAAGGTTGGAGCTTTGTCGGATCAAAGAGTTCTAGGGGATGATAACCAATCAATTCCATGTGTGTTAATAGAAGGAGAAGTTGAAGAGCAACTAAACAAGATTCAACTGGGACCAAACCTTCAACCAGAGGAAAGAAAGCAATATTAGGATTTACTACATAAGTATATCCATCTTTTTGCTTTCAGCTATGAGGACCTGAGGGAGGTCGCAATGGAGTAGCACAAAATTGAACTATTACCAAATGCCAAATCGATCAAGGCTAAACAAGGGAAGTGGAACCCAAGATACACGGCCATGATGAAGGAGGAGCTGGACAAGTTGTTGGAGGCAGGGTTCATTAGGCATGTGGAGACAACTAAACGGGTTTCTCCTGTGGTATTAACATTAAAGAAGAATGGCAAGCTAAAGGTATGTGTCAACCACAAAGCTTTAAACAAAGTAACTAAGAAAGACCGATACCCTTTGCCATTTTGTGAAGAAATTTTGGAAAGAAGTAGCAGGGCACGAGATGTACACATTTGGAGATGGGTACAAAGGTTACCACCAGGTGAAAATTGTTCCAAAAAATTAATTGAAAACCACATTCACCACACTTTCGAGGACATTTTGTTACATAGTAATGCCCTTTGGTTTGTGCAATGCTCCACGGACATTTCAACGTTTAATGAACAAGGTCTTTGATCCATTCTTAGGCCTTTTTCTACGGGTTTTCATTGACGACTTTGGAGTTTATAGTGATAGAGCTTCTCACCTTGCCAAACTTGAATTAGTTTTTCAACGTTTGGATAGTTCAAAAGTGACTTTGAACCCTGAGAAAATCACAATTGGTTTTTCAAAAAGGAAGATGATTGGACACATTATGTCAAAGGATGGGGTAGCCACAAATCCTGAGAAACTTGATAAGATTTCAAAGCTTCCTTTTTCCACCACGAAGAAAGCCCTTCGAGGTTTTTTAGGGATGGTGGGATATTATCGCAGGTTCATACACATGTTTGCAGCAAAAGCACATCCTTTAACACGATTTTTGCATGAAGATGCACCTGCACCAATGGAGGACGAGATGTCAAGACATGCATTCGAATAACTGAAATTAACTCTTCAAGTTGCACCAATCGTTCGAACTCCAGATTGGAACAAAACATTTTTAGTATATTGTGATGCATATGGAGAAACGATGGGGAGCACACTATCACAATTGGACGAAAATGGGCATGACCATCCCATTCATTTTGCTAACAAATAATTAACTTCAGCAGAGAAGAATTATATTTTGACTGAACAGGAAGGTCTTGTAGTTATTTTCTCTCTTAAGAAGTTTCGCCATTACTTGTTGGGGCACAAGGCCAAAATTGTGATAGATCACAAGGCTTTAACCTACTTGGTCAACAAGCCCAATCTAAGTGGTCGACTTGTTTAATGACTATTCTTGATGGAGGAATTTGACATTAACATTATCCATCGTCTAGGGAGGCAACATGGTAATGTTGATGGCCTTACAAAAGCATATAAAAGAATGGGTGATGTTTCAGAGAATGACAACTTTCCGGATGTTGCAATCATGTCCATTAATGCAGAAGAAACACTTGAAGAATATCGGGAAATCATTCAATACTTAAATGGCATGAGGTTTCCAAATGGAGCCACAAAGGCCGTACGAACAAGAATTACGCACAAGAGTCGAAATCACTCGATGATAGGTAATCGGCTCTACTTCCAAGGAAGGAATGGTGTTTTACGACAAACCATTGGAAAACGTGACACCTCATGTCTTCTATATGAGTTTCATGATGGGTTCTGTGGAGGCCACTTTGCGAGGCAAATCACTACAGAAAAGATTTTGCAAGCAGGTTATTATTGGCCCACCTTCTTCAAGGATGCCCGTGATTATTACAAGAGTTGTGATGTGTGTCAAGCCTATGCACAAAGGTCTACTGTAAGTGGCCCTTTACATCCCAAACCCCTTGTAGGACCTTTTGAAAAATGGGGAATTAATTTAATGGGCTCATTGCCAATGATTAGGAGAGGGCATTAATTCATTGTAGTTGCCACAGACTACCTCACAAAGTTTGTAGAAGTACCTACCTTGAAGTCCTCAATGAAACAAGAAGTAGCACGATTTTTGTATGAATGAGTCTTTACTCGATTTGGGACACCACTTGAAATTGTTTCTGATAATGGTCCCCAGTTTTTGAGTGAGGTTGTGGAAAACCTGTTAGCACGCCTTGTAGTGAAACATAAGTTTACCACTATGTATAAGCCTAACACTAATGGCCTAGTAGAAAGGACCAATAGGACATTGTGTTCCATGTTGGCAAAAGAGGTCGAGGCTCATGTGAACATTTGTGATTGGGATCTCAAAATCCATCATGTTGTGTGGGTTTATAACACCACATACAAAATTGCCACATGGTACTCACCTTTTCGATTAACCTATGGGATGGAAGCGCTTTTACCCATTGAGTTAGAAGTAATGACTTTACGCACTGCCACAATGACGAGACTTCCTTTGGATGAGTCCCAACACCATCAATTATTGCAACTTAACGAGTTGGACGAATTGCAATTGAAAGCCTACCAATCCATTAAAGTTGCACATGTTGAACAAAAGAAGGCTCGATAAGAAGGTGAAGATAATGGAGTTCAAAGAAGGTGACCTTTTCATGATGTTTGACGCTCGACATCATCGTAGGGCTTTTAAAAAATTGTTACCTTAGTGGTTTGCACCTTTTGTTATCAAGAAAGTGTTTGCTGATAATGGGTCTTATGAACTTGAAAATGTTGATGGTTCACCATATCCAAACTGCATTAATCATGACAAATTGAAGAAGGTTTTGGATATGTGATTCCAAGGACGAAATCCATAATGAGTTTGGGAGTGGTGTAACTTGATGTAATTACATAATTACTTAGGTAATTGTTTAAGTCGGGTGGTAGGATTCCATAATTTGGTCATGGCGCATTGACTTATGTCATGTGCACCATGTGATATTGTTTCTTTGTGATTAATTGTGGAATCACATGGGGAACCATGTAATATTGTTTCCTTGTGATTAATTGTGGAATCACATGGGGAACCATGTCATATTATTTCCTTGTGATTAATTGTGGAATCACATGGGGAACCATGTGATATTGTTTCCTTGTGATTAATTGTGGAATCACCTGGGGAACCATGTGATATTGTTTCCTTTTGTGATTAATTGTGGAATCACGTGGGGAACCATGTGATTTTGTTTCCTTGTGATTAATTGTGGAATCACGTGGGGAACCATGTGATTTTGTTTCCTTGTGATTAATTGTGGAATCA
>Ga0116231_10013506_pt1 | contig 11440 bp, 7 predicted proteins | sample S1TSphgellanicum_2_FD_89695 | JGI IMG/M metagenome (GOLD analysis project Ga0116231, IMG submission 89695) | Host-associated microbial communities from peat moss isolated from Minnesota, USA - S1T2_Fd - Sphagnum magellanicum MG | ecosystem: Host-associated > Plants > Peat moss > Unclassified...
TTATTTATGCTAGTTTATGATATACCCTATATTATTTTAAGTTACTTTAGTTATTCTAACTTATATTTTATGTTATTATAGGCTATTATAAATTATTGTACCCTAAATTATTATATGTTATTTTACCTTAAAGTATCTTAACTGGTTTATTATAAGCTTTTAAATTATTTTAAATTAAATTATTCAACTAACTTTAGGTTATACTTTAGGTTATTATAAATTATTTTATCCTAAGCATAATAACTTAAAAATAATCTAAAACAAAATATAATGACCTAAAGGTCAAAATAATTTAGAATAAAAATGATAACCTATGAAAAATAATTTTAAATACCCTACAATATAATAACTACCAATAGCGTATGATATTATAACATAGAATATCAAACAATAATTTATAATACAATAATCACCAATAGTTGTAATATAACATATAACAACCAATAATAAATTATAAAGTAATAACCATTAATAAAATAGTGATCAATAACCACCAATAAAATAGCCACCAATGGCTTACAACAGAATAATCACTAATAGCCATTAATAGAATAACCACTAATAGCCATTAATAAAATAACCACTAATAGCCATTAATAGAATAACCACTAATAGCCATTAATAGAATAACCACCAATAACCATTAATGGAATAACCACCAATAGCCATTAATATAATAACCACCAATAGCCATTAATAGAATAACCACCAATAGTCATTAATAAATTAATCACAAATAGCCATTAATAGAATAGCCACCAGTAGCCATTAATAGAATAACCAATAGTAGCCATTAATAAAATAGCCACTAGTAGCCACTAATAGAATAGCCACCAGTAACCACTAATAGAATAACCACCAATAGCCATTAATAGAATAACCACCAATAGAATAACCACCAATAACCACCAATAACTATTAATAAAATAACCAATCAAAAACATTAATAGCCACAAAATAGAATAAGTACTAATAGCCATATATTATAATTGCTTAGGATTGCTAAAAATAATCTAAAGTGAAATAATTTATAATAAACAGAAATAATTTAAGGTGAAATAACTTTCAATAACCAAAAGTAACTTATAATAGCTACAAGTAGTCTAAATTGAAATAATTTACAATAACAAAAAAAAAAATAGAATAGACAAAAAAACTTACAATAGCTGAAAATAACTTAAGGTATAGCCAAAAGTAATTTATAATAACTGTAAGTAGTCTAAATTGAAATAATCTACAATAGTAAAAAATAACATAGAATAACCAAAAAAACTTACAATAACTAAAAATAGCCTAAGGTGAAATAAATTAAAATAGCCAAAAATAATTTAGAATAACCAAAAGTAGCCTAGGGTGAAATAACCAAAAATAACCAAAAGTAATTGAAAATAGCCATAAATAATGTAGGGTGAAATAATTTAAATTAATGAAAAATAATCATATAATAATTGAAAGTAGCTTAACATAGGTAGTATTATTATATTAACCAAAAAAATTCCATTTATTAAACCTTTTTTTTCCAAAAGAATGGTCATTGAAATGTTATTGAATAATGATATTCAACTTTTTTTTTGTTCAAATGATTTTAAACTTTCAAAAGGAAATAAATGTAATCATGTACATTATTGAATTAAAAAAAAAAGTAAACTCGAATCATTTCATTTGAATAAAATCTCAATAAGATATGAATTTTCAAAGTTTATGTTTTTGTAATGTTTAAAATGAAGTATTTCATAGAATGTAATGAAACATAGTATCACAACAAGCGGGGTGGCTTAATGGTAAAGGTGTTTGCCCTCATTCCAAAGGTCAAGGGATCAAACCCCATGGGTGGTGTTGTGTGTGGTCAACAATGGTATGTTGACCAAATATTTTCCTATCGAATTTTTAGGCTAGGTGCCTAGGTTGATTAAGAGGCCTACCTACCTACCTACCTAGGCTAGGTTTTTAACTTAGCATAAGTAGTGACACATGTCAATAAATAATAGGCTTTAAAAATCATGAAATTATCAATAATATTCTATATTAAATAATTAAAATTTAATTAATTTCCATACTGGTTAGTTAATTAACTAGCAAGTGAGTGGTTTGGTAAATCTGTATTTCACTTAAAAATAACCTTGTTTCACTAGGTATTAGTGAAACAAGCCATTGTCCGTAGTAACTGGTCCCCGTTCACTAGGGGGTTAAATAATTTCACTAGGTAAAAATGTCCAAATTCACTCAAAAATCTAATGAAACCCAGAGTGAACTAGGACGTATTTCCTAGTAGTGTAATTTCTATTTCTAATACATCCTTTTTATTCTTAGGTACATATTTATGCCTCACATGTGGAAAAGGTGGTGATTTCCTTTCTCAATAGTCTAGGCAAAAGGATAATATAATCAAAGGTGAGTTTTGTGGATTCTTTCCTTTACGATTGATATGATGGAAATGTAAATTAAACCATTAATTAATGTACATTTTGTATTCACTTTTGATGTTTCAAGATGTTCACTACAGTGAACCCGATGTTGAGGACGTAGCACTAAATGATGTAAAGTGGGGATATTATTGTCCTAAATTAGTGGACCACTTGGAGTTGAGGCCCCTTGAGGTATCAACATCCTCTCACCCCAAAATTGAAATGCAATTGGTCGCAGCTAGTGGTGTGAAAGCTTTGCATGATGTGGGCCCTCTTTTGCTTTCTCCATTTACAGAGTTTAGCATTTCATAAGAAAATATAAAGACTTTTGGTTTTGCCAATTATAGGTTCCAAGAAATTGCAGGCACTTTTGGTTTTGTTGATGAAGCTTTGCATTTGGGGTTTTTTTTGCAAAAGATTCCAAGGATTTTGAATTTGGTGAATGTCAGTTGCCAAGACGACACAATCACTTTAGGTTTTCCTAAGGGTGATGTGCATGAAATGACAATAACTTTTGGTTTTCTTGCACATACCTTGTAATAAAAACATATTTCACTAGAAGTGATTGATTATCATTTGATTTTTTGACCTAAATGGTGTTTTTGTTGGTACCGATGAGAGTCAAACTAAAACTCGCCTAGTGGTTTTGAGGCTTGGCCTTAAGGAATTCTTGTCCGCTTGTGTAAAAAAAATTATGGTGTACATATGGTCCTTGGCAATGAAGAGAAACTTTTCGAGGTAGTTGGATATTATTGCTGAGAAAATTAGCGTTTGCCTTTTGTCCTATAAGATAGTGGACTAATCGCTCTATTTCAAAAATGATCACTTTTTGCCCGAAGAAGCTGAACAAGCCAATTTTCCATAAAAACCTTCTCAATTTCTTTGTACGACATTTGAGAATACCTTGCTAATAAACAATACGCCTCACAAGAGTTTGTTTAATCCTCCTTTCAGTGCCATTTTTTTTGAGATGTTCTTTGGGTCACACAATGATGTTAATTACCTATTCCAAACCATTCTTCCTTATTTGGAATCTCTGCATTCATCCGAAATGCGAGTTTATAAATTTGTAAAGTTGAATACTTTTGGTAGCATTACATATGTGCTTCCTGATGACCCTCAAAATGTAAAATTGATTACTTAGTGTTTTACATAATGTGATGAAACATTTTGTAACAGAATGAAATTGAGATCTCTAAATAAAAAGAAATGAACTATTTTATTTATTTATTATGGAATCATTATGTATGGATGGTTTACTAATTTGAATTGCAATGGGTGCATGTTTTATCTTTAACATTTGTTTTCTTGCCTAATGTACTAGAATTTAATGTAAGGGTTGTTCCACATGACTTTTTATCCCACAAACGTCCACTAGTTCTAATTTGATAATTGGGCATTTTGCAAACATATTGTTAGTGTTTCATAAATTTTTTAAAAATTTCAATGCAAATGGCCTAGTGGCCACTAAACATCGCATGCACATAATTCAACAATTCCTAGCTTGTATTTCAATGACTTTTCTGAGTATTTTTTTCTTCCATCTATTATTAATTTGCCTGGTGGCCACATGGTGTTTTCTTACATATTGTTATCCATAAATTTAAATTAGAAAAATATTTATTGTTAGCACATGGACATTTCACTCTCAATTTATTATTGTAAATTTTGATGACACATTATCCTTTCGCACATGTTTAATTCATTTTGTTGGCTTGTTTTTTTGTTGTTTTAGTTCAATATTTCATCCAAGTTGACTATAGTGGTCAAATGTAGTTCAATGCATTTGCGTCTATATTCGTTGTCTCTTAAGCCTAAAAAATTGTTGGTTTTGATTATCAATGGCATGTTGTGTTAATTCCCACCTTTAACTGTTCTACAAGGGAATGCTAGAATGTTTGGAAAAAATGTTGATAAGACCAAAATGGAAATCAAAGTTGAAGTGGTAAATTTTCTGAGTAAAGCATTTCAAAAGTTTCATATCGCAATTTGGTCTTGTGTGAAACTTGAGGATGTACTAGAAATTTTTCCCATGCTCATGCTTGAAAGTTTCTTGGATTAGTTCATTTTCATTTAGGGCTGTGAACAATGCTCTAAAATGTCTATTGAAATTTCATTTGAATCCCATTATTACTTAAAGGATTTGAAACATGTTTATTGTGTTTGTCGTGGGAAAGATTATGGAAAGGAGGATTAAACATTGTTGATTGATGATGAACCTAACAAGGCATTCCAGAATTTGAAATGGACTTGTCTTTTTCTTGAATCATTCAGGGGATAGATGTTGTCAAAAAATAAGGTGTAATGGTTGGACTTGCCATCCTGTTTGTGGCCACCCTTGGTTGGATTGCCATTGGCCAAAACGGTTTGAGTTCATTATGACTTTATGGTCGAGTATTCTAAACTTTGTTTAAGTTTCTCGTCGAAAAATTATTCTTGGTTCTTCCAGTATATGTATAATGATAATGTCGATGTTCGCAATAAGCAGCCTTCTTTAGGTATGTAATTTAAATCATTCCATTTTTGTTTTTTTCCTTTTTTTTGCATTTTTTACATATAATTTTCTTTTAAAGTTTCTTAAATTTTTTTTTAATATATATATATTTATTGTTGAGACTTTTGGACAAATCAATATAGTTATAATTTTGACAACCTAGTGGCCACCATGTTCAATTTATATTTTAAAAATTTAATGAAGGTTGTTCAATTATGAAATGTACAACATGAATTGTTGAATTTCACAACTTTTTCTCCTATTATGTAAATTTTTGGATTTTTAAATTATTGCAACTTCTTTTCATCTTGTTCCAAGTGTAGTGGCCACCATGTTTCAAGGTTCAAATTGAATTTTTAAATATTGGATATAATGGTTGTTTGATTTATGTAAATTGTATTTCATTAATTCATATTCAAATTCTTTTTTCTTTTTTTAAACAACCTACCCTAGTGTCCTTAAGGTTTAATTTGTATAACTTGGAATGTAACTTGTAGTTTTTCAAAAGTTTTTTCTTGTGGTTAGCAAACTTTGTCCTAGTGGCCAGTGGGTCATTTACAATTGAAAGACTCAAAAATTTAACATTGAAATTTGTGTGTTGGCATTTTCAACTTTTGTAAAGTCTTAAATTAATTAAATATGTGTTATTTAGAAAATTGATGACTTTTCCACTTGAGACTTTTGCCTAATACTTCCACAAAAGAAAATTGTTTATTTGACAAATAAAATTCAAAGCCCAAATTGGGAATATAGTTCATTAATTGCAAAAGTAAATTTACTAACATTAATAACACAATTGAAAATGACATATTAATCAATTATGTGTTTATTGGATGTAGAATGTTTGATGAATGCTTAAAATGTGAAGAGCCAATGGCCCATGTGATTGGGATGTTAGTTGAGCATATTGATTTATTGCATCATCCATGTAAGGATAAGTAATGTTAATATAGAAAAAAGTCCAAAATATACATAGACAGTTAGAAAATTAATTAGCATATTTTTTTCAAACTTAATATTTCAAAAATATCAATTGAATAAGTATAACAAATGTGCAAAATTGTCAATCTAAACAAGAGCCACAATAACATTTATTATGTTTATGATGGATGATTATTCTTTTAAATCTTTCAAATATAACAATGGATGTGTTAAAGGTAGCCTAGTGGCAGACTTTCAATGGTTATGACTTTGTATGTCTTCTAGGAAATCCCCAAGCATAGTGTTAGAGATGTATCTTCAACCTACAGAGTGACTTCATTTTCATCAGATTGTTGACAGAACTGCAGAAATATCTGCATGAAAAACCACAAGAGATTGAAATTTGTTTGGACCTTCAGAATGGTCAGCACCATTTGCTAGTAATGCAACAGACTTAAATAGTACTTGTGAGTGAAAGGTGACTTGTATTTCTAATGAGTTTCATTGGTTGTGAATTTTAAGCTTGTAATCAGGATCTAGGACCAATATGTCAGAAGTTGGTGTGTGATCTAATGATTTGTACAACTGATGAGATTTCAGCATGTCAGATTAAGCTGTACTAAATCTTAACCAAGCTTTGGAAAATTAAGCATCATCAATTGCCATTACAAGAATTAACCAATAACAATTTGCAAGTACACAAGCTTTCCAATTCCTTGTCTCTTCTATGTAGTCCAAAATTTTAGGGAAAGAAGAAATTTATACCAGTTCCAACTTACCTTATTCTTCCATACAGATCACATCTCAGTTAACATTTTCCCTCCTAATATGAGCAAAAACATCATGGAAGAGGATGATTGTTTGGAGCTTGTCTTATGCGACCATTCCATACCCATCTTAAAAATCTGGAATTGACCATATCAAGTGGCATTTGAGGTCTAGCACCATAGCACTTGCCTGAAATCACAATTCCACAGCAATTGGGGCCTGACCATACATAGTAACTCCTCCTGTCTGTTCTTCAATGGGGGACCATCAATGCAAAACATGTGCGCACAAATTTAGCAAGCAAATACACTTTGTCAATGACCAACCTTGAACATAATCTCCTCACTATTTTGCAGTTCAGCACATCGTTCTGCAGTCCTAATATTACACTTTTCCAGTCAATCCCTCTATTTAGGATGACTTTAAACCAATCAACAGTTCGCGGTATAATGGACTTTAGTACCATGCAGTACATCATGGGAATTTGGAAATCTGATAAATAGGTCACAAAACATGACCATTGAAGTGAGTTCATGTCAACATGCGCCACAATATTCTTCCATCTAAATTTGCTATGAGACAAAAGAAATGCAAGACTTGCAGGACAAAATCAAATTGCTGTAATCACAAAATACCTTGGCCTTTTCTCTTTGATGAATGCATGCTTCAGCCTGAAAATATCATCAAAACAAACCAATTGACAAGCCCCTTTTCATCTGAAACACTCCTCATTATCCTACACTTAACAAAGGCTGTCAATCAATAAGCTGTCAAACAGAAAACCAGAAATGAAATACAGAAATCCATTCAAGTAAGTCCCCCACAAAAGGATCTATTGCCACCACATCTGTAGATTGTGGCAAATGGTTCCACTGCACATCTAGAAAGCTAGATGTTTTGCCCTTTACATAACAACCACCATGGCTCAAAAGACCGAATCCATCTAAGGCCAATTTCATCAGGCATGTCTTCTCCAAATGTTGGCACCCCAGGTGCACTTTTGAGCACTTAGAACTTTGCCACTGAGCATGCAATACACATACACTTTGAGACATTTTTGCCACCATCTATGGCCAAAAATTTGCAAACCATGCATTGCCCATGTTAATGTAGGAGAAATCAATGCTCTTTTTTTTCTCTCTTCTGCTTTCCCCAATCCATCTTCTCCATCTTTCAAAGATCTCCACTCTTCCATATCATTACCATCATTCTGAACATCTTCCACGTCCAGTGCTCCATTTCTACCAGGTTTGATAGGAGAGGTCCTCATAAGTGTGATATTCTGTTAAGTCTACACTTGCTTGAATGATCCCTGTATGTGCAACAGGGATGAGTTTCTCCACAAGAAGGCCATTTTCAGGGGCCTTGAATGGTTTGATTGGTACTACTCCTGCCCTCCTCTTGTCCTGAGCTTCTTCTCAAAGCTTCCCTATTTTATAAGTGTCACATATGGACCTCATTTGCTTGGTATGATTGGAGGGAGGTCTTCATTTTGTGGATATTGTGAACTCATCAGCTCTCACATTTACTGCCCAGTGTGTGCTCTGTCAATTTTCCAACCTAGTCTGCCATCTCAAGTATCTCAAGTATGAAGCTTTTTTTGTGGCGATTGAATCCAATGCTCTTTAAGATTCTGTACAAATTCACATACCAAACCAGCGGCTCATAGGAAAGGGAGGAGTCAGTCACTGAAGAGTGCAAATAGAAGGAAGACCTAAGCTTCTGCAAAGATCATCTTTCATAACTTTTCCACCACTTTGGTCACAGTGTCATCTGCAATTCTCCTTGCACTACACCATGTTTGCTCCTTGATTATTTATTGCTTCTTGTTCAATTTGTAAGTCTTGCTCGAATTATCCTCTTCTTCTTAAGTTCGCAAGGATCATCTTTCATAACTTTTCCTCCACTTTGACCAAATTTTCATGTGCAATTGTTTCCTTGTGCTGCACCATGCTTGCTCCTTGATCATTTACTGCTTCTTGTTCAATTTGCAAGCCTTGTTCTGATTATCCTGTTCTCATGCACATGAATCAAGAAAAGGTTGAGCCCTCTATATCTTTCTTGCCGTTGCTTTTTTTTTTGGCAAAGCAATGGAAATCTCTCTTTATAATTTTCTTCTTCTTCTCTGCTGTGGTAATTGAGGAAGTTTTAGTGCTTCTCTTCCCTTTCCAGCGGTTAGCAAAAGACAAAGCATTGGAAGTTTGTCTCTCTTGATAATTTTTGTCCTCTTCTCCTTCATATTAATTGAGGAAGGTTTAGAGCTTCTCTCCTCTTTCATCACTGTATCTCTTGACAAAGCAATGTCCAAGTCTTCTCTGGATAATTTCCCTCTTCCCCTCCATGTTAATTGAAGAATGTTTAGTGCTTCTCTCCCCATCCAATATATTCTCTTTGCAAAGCAATGGAATTCTTTCTTCCTGATGTTCTTCTCCTTCACGTTGCTTGAGTAAGGTTTAGTGCTTCTCTCCCTTTCCAATGTTTTGTGATTGCAATGCTTACAACACAATTGAATTATATCTTGATAATGTTCTTCTCCTTCATCTCATCTATGTATCTTAATGGAGAAAGGTGCAATGGTTCTCTTTGCTTTCCATTGCTTTGTCTTTTGCAAAACTTTCAACATTGTTACAACTCAATGATTTGATAAAATGTCAATGTTAAAAACATAAAGAGCCTTTTCTAGCTTCATAATGTGATCAAGTTTCTAACACCTTGTGGAAGAATCTTGTCATAGGGATGATTTTTTTTCACCAAATGGATTGTAGGTGTCTTACAAAAATGTATCTATCAATTGCAACAAGCAAGCCACCAACACCACTTTTGCAAGGTGAACACAAACTCCCACATGACAATTACAACAAATCAAATGGTCTTTGTGTCTAAGGTAAACGGTACTTAATAACATTAATGCATCCTAAATTACACCCTACCTTTGGCCCCTATAATTGTTCAAAACTTTTTGCCCACGTTTTGGAATGTGAGATAATAATATTGAATGATTTAAGGGTTTTAAAAGTCACACAATAGGATAGTGATAGTTATGATTTAAAAATAGGATCCACTTGGTTAAGAGGAAATAAAATAAATTTTAATTTAAGACAACAACCTCTTTATTTAGGATGCCTTGGTAAGCAGCTTAAAATAGGTACAGTTCATTTTCTTAAAAGTTGGCTTTTCTCCACCCCAAATTCCTTTTAAATCCAAGTCATTTAAGATCTCAATTTGATCACATCTGACCTTGATTTTAGGATCCTTGTTTGACCGTATTAAAAATTCTCTTTTGAAGTTATTAGAATCCTTATTGGACCACACTAAAACTCTCATTTCAAAATTTTGAGATATTACACTCACAATGTTTTTTTCATCATCTCATGATTTGCATTGCATGCCATGATTTTACTGACAACAATGCAACATACAATTTGCCATGATTGGATTCAAATTTTGGGGAAAAAAATCTAATTTTTTGAAATGCATGTCCTTGTGTCATGTTGATAGGCATGGCAAATGTTGGCTTTATTGGAAATTGTCATTATATTAAAATAAATGGCATTTCCAAATCTCTTGGGATCAATGTGATTTATGGGACGAATACACATTTCCTATATTGTTGCCTATAAGTATTTTAGCATTAAGGACATGTGGCATGATTTTCTTATGATCATATGTATGTTGTTCACTTGACTTTGAAAACCATTCATATTATCTTAATAAAGTCCCTCCTTGTCTTTTGCATGCCATGTGTATATATGTAAAGTTTATGTACTTGGAAGCAAATTTGCAATCAGTAATGCACAATTATGATAGTTGTTTGCACAATATGAATGCATTCCTAATTCCCATGCGCTCACTTCCCAAAATTAAAAACTTATATTACATTTGTAAAAGCACAAAATAATGGCATTTATACCAAAATCATGAACGTCAAAACAAATGCAATACATATTCAAGTGTAACCCTTTTGCCATCACCAAACATGAAAGATGCATGATGTCAATGATGACTTTCATCACCAAAGCCTTGGACGTCCAACATGTTAGTTCAAGCATATGCACATATTTCATCAAACATATGCACTTTGGCTGGAAATCAATGTAAATTTATCTTTGGTGATTTACTTTAAAAGTTTAAATCAAGATTTTTTTTTTTTAAGTGTACCATTTAGGAAGAAAAGGATTTAGTCTTTATTGCAATCCTTTTTTTTCCTATATTTTGATTCACATCAAAACTAATGAATCAAAAAATGTTAAATATTTCATAGATATCATATTTTAAACCAGTAAAATTTTAAGTAGTATCATAATCATTCATAATGTATCTTTACATAATTTTTAAAAACTCCTAAAAAACATTAAAAATGATGAAGTTGTGTCACAATTTTGATAAACCTTAAAAAATTGGACCCATCAATTAAACTTAAAACATCCCTTCCCTATGTGTAAACCATAAACCATTTAATTAGCTGGTAGCATGACACATGCTGATGCTACAAAGGTTTTCTTCAAAAAAATTTGCAAAATTTGCCATATTTTGAGGGAAAACTGTCATCACATTTAGACATTCTATTCATGGAGGTTGCCAATACAAACTGGGGTTTTGAAAAAAATAAATTATAATCCACCTAGGACAGTTGTCATTTAATGCTACTTAATTATGGGGATGCTTGCCAATGGACCTACTTAAGGAAGTTGAAAAAAAAAACCTTGATGGTGGCCTTGAATGGAAAATATTAAAAGTACCACTGCAATTCCCCCCCCCCCCCCCAAATTCCCCCTCCCCACAAAACTTTAAATTTTTCCACCAAGACAAAAAAAAACACGACAAAAGGGCAAACGGGGGGGCAAAAGAACAA
>Ga0116231_10013509_pt1 | contig 11437 bp, 5 predicted proteins | sample S1TSphgellanicum_2_FD_89695 | JGI IMG/M metagenome (GOLD analysis project Ga0116231, IMG submission 89695) | Host-associated microbial communities from peat moss isolated from Minnesota, USA - S1T2_Fd - Sphagnum magellanicum MG | ecosystem: Host-associated > Plants > Peat moss > Unclassified...
CAAAAAGATTGATACCTTATGTGATCCAAATTTTTAAATAGTATTATTATTTACTATTTTTTCCCTCAAAATCACTTCTTTTTCAATTTTTCAATTTTTAATTTCACTTTTCTGCGAAATTTTCCCAATAAATAAAAGGGCTGGGGATGACCATTCAGGCTCACTTGGTGTTTAATTGAGAGCCAATTGCACTTGCTGCTGATTTTGTCATTCTGCAACTACATCCCTACTCTTGATGTCAAGAAAGGGGTCCTCTATGGCCGGCCTACAAATTTCTCATGGGGCTTGACTCTTTACTTTTAATGCTAAGGATTAGGTCCTCTGTGGCAGATTCTGCCACTTAAGCCCTTGATGCCATTATTTTTACCAGAAAAATTTCGCTGAAAAGTGAAATGAAAATTTCAAAAATTCAAAAATGAAGTGATTTTGAAGGATTTCAAAGGCCAAAAGTGAGGTGAAAAAATTAGTAAAAGATTGCCAGATTTCTACATTGGATTTTCAGGGTGTCACCATGAGTATAGACAGTTGTTTAAAAATTTTGTACTTCATATCTGGTTTTGTAATATGTACCGTCAAATACACACACCCCTGTGCATTAGGCACGGGGTTCAAACTAGTGGATATCAAAAGACAAATTAACATGTGTTTTTTCATAGTCATGATATTTATGTTAATTCAAATTAAATTTGACATTGATGTAAAAACCTGGAGAAAATTTCATAGTGAAGTTTTGTTTTGTTTTGTTTTTGTTTTGGGCACACAACAGCAGACCGTAGTTTTAGGTCTCTCAGTAGACCGAATTCGCCACTGTACCTTCCGAATTCCGAAATCCGGAAGGTACAGTCAATGATTTCGGAAAGTACAGTTTCATTTTTTTTTTCTTTTTTAATCTTCTTTATCTGCTCCTCCTTTTGCTCCTGCTGTCCTTCCTTCATTCCACAATTTAGCGGCGCCTCGATAGCGTCTACTGTTTAGAACTATAAAAAAAATGGAAAGATAAAAATATAGTAAAAGAATTTTATTCCAGGGTAGCGTCGACTGTTTAGAACCATAAAAATAAATGAAAAGATTAAAAAAATTCGTAAAATAATTTTATTCCAGGTTCTCACGAAGGTGAAGCTTTTGGGAGGTAGTAGTATCTTCCAGGTCTTGGGGTCCCATCCCTTGGCATGTTGGGTGGGCCCTCAAATCCAAAAGGTTCTACTCCCAAAACCTTCTCCTATACATAAATAATGATGAATTAATTGTTGGGAACCATATGAAAACTGAACTTTCAATGTTAATCAAACTGAATTAAACAACATCAAACTCTTCAAAGCTTCCCAATGAATCATATGGTTGAAAGGACCTCACATTTTGCGTAACAAAGTTACAACAACACTTGGATCAAAAATTGAAAAACTAGTATTACAATTGGTTTAATTGTGAAACCCACCAAAATTGGTGACAATCATTGATTTTCATTCATAACTAGAAATCAAATCATTCCATGCAAATGCTCACCTTCAAAGGAATTTCAGAAAACTATTTTGTCATCATTACATGAATCAAAAACAATTTCAAGCAAACAAGTTCTTACATTATGTGTAGCAACAATCATCACACTTTCCCTTCACAACTTGAGGTTGCATATCATTTTTGAATGTACAAAGATGGCCTTCTCTTTATTTTTAGGATGGACACGAACAAACATCTTGAGTGCACAAGACTTGTCCATAACCTACAATGACAAAAAGAAAATTGACCATACAAGCAATGAAAGGAGGAGAAAAACATAAATTAACATTAGAAAATTTGAGAAGATCAAAAATTTGAAAATAAATATAGCAACATACACACCTTCAATTTCATGGCAACTTTTTGGATGTCTCCGATTCTTGGATCCGAGCTTCCTCAAAAATAAGTGCACAATCACCTTGCAATTCATTTGATATAATCTATTACATGGCCCTATTTATGACATAAGCATCAATTTGGTCATAACTACAAAAACATACCAAGTGAAAATCCTATGTGTATTATGAAAGATAAGAAAATGCAAAAAAAAACAAACTAGAAGTTTACTTCACATAGCTCGATTGGGGTCCCTATGATCAGACATCTTCATTCCATACTCAATGGGGATGATAATGTCCACCATACAGATGATTGCAACCCTTCTTGTTTTGTTAGTAATTCTTTTGCCTTTCAACTAGACATCCTTGGTCAACTACTTATTAAAAAAATGAAAAATATTTTTCCAATAAGAGTTTTCATGAACCATACTTTTTCATGCTTCCTCAATAGCTTATTTTTTGGCATCAAGAAAGAGGATGAGACAAGTTTTTAGCCACTCAAATCTATGGAGCATTAAGACTCTAAAAAAAATTCGACCACATTTGGAATATATATAACAATTCACCACAAAACAATGATCATCCAAAAAATAATGTTCTTCATTGATAATTTCCAATTTTTACTTGAGTCATGTGTGAATTCATAAACATACACTAAAAAATCAATACAATAATGGTTAGCAAAATGCAAGGAAAAGAAAACACAAAATGATAAGAAAACAAATAGATCATGTGAACAACAAATGAAAATAAAAAATGATGGGAAAAAATAATGATATTGCCTTAGGAACTCACCAAATTTATTAATGTGCAATGAAAAATTAGTGTCATTGACATTTTTTTGATTTATTACACCATGATGATGAAATTACAAGTACAAAAGTAGTTGAACCTTAGGTTGAATAATTGGGGAATGTGAATCTGACATTTTTTCTAATTGAACATCAATATTTCTTCAAGAAAAAAAAGAGCATTAAACTTGCATGTGTTTTTATTAAAGCAAATAACAATTGATTAATTGATCAACAACACATTTGACACAAGTCTTGTAGGTAGCATTTGTCATTATGTTGAATTTTGGACTTGACACACTTGTTCCAACAACCTTTGTAGCCTTTCATGACCTAATGACATTCCCTATCACTCAAAACAAACCAGCAATGCTATAAGGTTCAACATAAATAATAAGATACAAACAAAAAAGCAAATCAAATTGCAGTGTACACGTTTAGAAAGCTACCTTGGTGATGGGTAGAGTTCATTGGGTGATTGCAAGATAAGGTGATTCAATTTTGATGAATGTAACACTAAAATGGAAAAAACCTTTAAAAATTAATGTTATGTGCAAATTATGTGGTGATTAATAAAATAATAAAGTTAAAATGAATAGGAGCCTAGATAAACAATTTTTTGGCATATATTAAAGGGAAAATTAATTAAAATAAGGATTCTTGAAGATAATGTCCACATTTGGTCATTCACAAGTTCACAGTTATTTGTTGGTTCAAGTTTTGTAATTTTTTCCTAACATGTATCACATATTGAATCCCTATAAGAAATCTTCAAATGAAATGGTATTGAAAGATCCATTTGAATCTTCATATAGATTCAAGATCATGGTCCATGATTCTGTTTGAAAGGTTCATTACTATATGTTTGGTGTATATTTATTGAATTTCATCATTATGTATATATTTTTATTTGAGTTGAGAATCTTAATAATAATTTTTATTACCACATTGATGATTTTACCATACATTTGTGGCATTCAAATAAAAGACATTCTACAAAAAGTCCGATGTGATACAAAAAGTGGGCCACCTTATCTTGCAATTACCCCACCATTTTGTTTTCTAGCCTATAACAAAAAATCACAAAGGCTAAACATAAGAGATTTACAATATAATTCATGCAAATCAACAATTAATAAAAAAACATCAATTTCTTGAATGTTCTCCATGCATTAAAGATATTTTGGCCCAATTTTCAAAGTGTATATGTTTCATTTTGTATTGCCTACTCAAACATTCTCAACTTCAATTAGGGTAGCTACACATTAAACAATCTATTTTTTGGTGTCACAGGGATAGTGGGGGGGTTACTCTAAGTTTGGTATCATATGTGTTGGGATATGATTGAAAATTATAGAAGGGATTCATCCAATTATTGTAGTACTTTTACCATTTCAACATAAATTTTTTTTAAAAAATTGCCAAAATTTTGAAAAAATATTTATTATTTGTGCCAAAATTTTAATAAAATCAAAAAGTTCAATTGTTAGGTTTTAAACCACAGACCTCCCAAGTATTGAACCGTAGACCTTTCATGATAGTGACTTATAACTTAAACAATCCAGACACATTAAATTGTTCCATAACAATGACATTATTTTGTTTATTATTTGTTATAACTACTTGCCAAAAATTTCAAAATTAAAAAACCAAGTGCCGAAGTTAAGATTCAAATTTGATTAAATATTTGACAATTTGTTGCCAAAATGGTAAAGGTATTATGGTAATCTATAAAATTTACAAAATCAAAATTTCAAATTTCAAAATAAAATTTCATCATTTCATTACAAGGTGCATTTTTAAAGTAATGTAACATCTTTTGTCATAGTCCATAATAAATTTTATGAACTTGTATTAAATAATAATAATGTATGAAATGTTGATTTTTCCCCTAATATGATTATGAGGCTATTGTAATGCCAAAATAAGGGTTTACAAGCAAGTTTAAAATTTTAATTTGTCAAGTCTCCATAAGATTGCCAATAGTCTATAAAGTCCACGATTTATTGAAATGGAAATATTGAAAATTATTATTTTGTAAAACATGACATTACTACCCTACATAACATCTACCAATTATAAAAATTGAAAAAAAAACCCATGTTTTTGCTTCTAACTTTTCTCCTAACTGATCAAACCAAAGCATGTGTCACAATTTTAAAAAATTTAAGTTTAAGGTTTAATATTCCACTTGCTTTCTACTTTCAAATGGAAAATTTTACATCCCAAAATATATACTAAACACTCAAATTAAAAATTATGAAAAAGTAAAATTGTGGACTTCACATCTATCATTTTTGGTCCACCTTAGTGCACATTCACCCATTAGGTTAAGACCCAAAAAGAAATGTCATCTTATAAACCTCATCCTTTAGTTCATCGGTTCATTTAACTCCCCATGTATTGATAATGGTTAAGAAAATCCTTTTGAATTAAGGAATTGAAAAAAACACTACCTCTTATAGTAGAAATGACAAGTGAATCTTTCTCCACCTAGTTGTTCCATTCATTGTTAATATTAACATCTAAAACTTTAACATCTCCTAATTTGAGAATGGCAAACATCTCTAGATCTATGTGAACAAAAAAAATGCAAATATGACCAAAACATGTGTCAAACATATAGCAACTAGAACCTCGGAAAAAAATAAATTACTTGATTAACATCCAATAATAGTTGGAACTAAGTCCTAGTGAAAAATTGAATGGAAATAAACAAAAAAAAACCTTGATAAGGACATTTTGGAAAACTTGTAACAATTTCAAAATTATCAGAACAAAAATGAAATAATCAAAACAAGAAAGAGAATCCATTATTGATATGTTTAGATTTGGGAAAGCTTGAAGGCACTTCAAGAATGTTAACAATTGGCAAATTTCAAAAGTAGCAAAACATCATAAAAATAAATGTTAGCTACCATTGCAAAATGTACAACACAAACATAAACTAATAAATAACTTAAAAACTAAGTAGTTGTGCCAAATTATAAGCACCAAAAGCAACATGAAAAATCTATATGACAAAGAGACAATTGTGATGCAAAAAATCACACATACAAGAGCAAAATGGAAAGAAAACAACTACACCTAAACCATAGCAAATAAACAAGGAAAAAATGCACAACCAACAAATTGGCAATGTGAAGCCAATAAAAAAAATGTTAAAAACAATAGATATTGAATTGGAAACCAAAATATATCCTATGAAAGTTCAAAATGTTGATGACCCATTTGTTGATAGTGCAACCATCTTTTAGAACTTTCAAATTGTCACCATTGATCTAAACCACAAACCTAAAATGACAACACCATTTTAATTATTGATATTTAAAATCATTTTCCAATTGGAACCATTTTAATCAATTTTGAAATGAAACAAAAAAATTATGATTTAAATTTTTATGTATGATATTCAATTTCCATCGTTGAAAAAGAGGACTTAAAAGTCTCAATCAAATATGGCCTATTTATATTAAAGGTCAAGCATACGAGTTAATTTACGAATTGTTAATTTTTAACAGAATCCAATGTGAGCCCTACTGACACATCCATGCATGGTAGTTTCAATTTTCAAGAATTGCATCAGGGGTATTGGGGTGTGATAAAGTTATTAAAGGTTTTAATGATTTCAAGTTAAAATGAAAAATGGTGGGTGCACATAGTTGCATGAGGGGTTGTTTTTGTTTCGATATTGGATGAATGAGGTGTAAGGTTAATTTTTTTTTGGACAAAAATTGGTAATCATTGTTTTAAAACTTCAATTGTGTGTTTGAGGTTGAGAAGTTTTTAGAATGTTGGGGTTATAAGCAAAAAACAAAATTCATAATGCTTGACAAAATGTTGGTCTCGTTTTAGTATTTAGTGGATAGTCGTGCACTAAAACCCAAGCAAAGATGATTTGAAATTCTTGAAACAATTAAAGGTGTGTTAATGAAAGGTCCAATGGGGATAGAATAATCTTCAAACATTATAAACATGTGGGATTAATTCGAGACAACATAACAATTAAAATAAATAATGTGATAGGGTGGCAATTGTAACATGGATTTCATGATAGGAAAGCTCTCGATGAGGGCTATAATTTTTCCTCAAGTTTCATCTCAATCAAAGGTCTTCACACAAAGTTATGAGCTCCCAAAGTCGCAAGAGTCCCAACTTTGGGAATTTCGGGGAGTGGGAGTTCCGGGACAAAATGATATTTGGGTGTTGGTTCTATGGCTAGGCACAGAATATACCATAAGGGGGAAGGTGGTGTTTTCCCCTAAGTCCGAACCATGGTGAATCTTGTGAGTCTGTGTTTGCCCATGGCTTGTCCATGCACTAAAGGTGTTTTAATTCCACATTGACCAACCTATTGTTTGGTTTGTGCAGGTCCGCGTGAGTAAGTGACTTGCTTGTCAATTTTCTAGTCCCAACCCAAAGCTCCAGCATGCTTGTTTATCCCCAAAGTGCTGCGAGCCAGGGAGCGTGCCCCAACTCCTTCTCCTTTTGTTATCTTTTTTTTTGGACTTGCAGCTGAGTCCATCAAGGAGCTTGGGGGTGCGTCATGTTGAGTTTTAGGTTATGCCATAATAGTAGTTCATGACTGTAAAAAATTAAGGATGTGTTAGATGGTGCGAACTAGGTAATCCACCTTGATGTTAGGAAGTAATCGATAATTTGGACTATGCAACGAACAATAATGTCCAACGTAGAGAATTAAAAACCATGCAAAAATCTAAATGCTTTAAATTTCATAAAAAATTTGCAAACAATTTCAAGTTCATCACCAAAAGCGAAGTCGACCTATAACAAAATCACTAAGGTATGAAAATTCAGAAAAATTCAATATTACCAAGTTTAAGGGGGTTCAACTTCAGAACAAGGGCACACCTCTCACAGTTCGAGATCTTCATTGCTAAGGTGTTGGGTTAGTGTCAAATTTAAGGACGATTTTTGGGGTGATTTTTCATTTACTTGTTTAGCTTGAAGCCTATAAGATGTTGTCATGCGTGACATTATGAATTCAAGGAAGGGAAAAAGAAATCTTTGATCAAAATCAATTTGGCAATGAGTGTGTGAAAGACTTAGTACATCAAGATGCATGATTGTAATTTATAAGTCAAGGGAAAAGAAAGAAAGACACAAAGTAATAATCTAAAACCATGGTAAAACAAAACTTTAAAAATAATGGAAAAACAATTTAAATAAAATCTTTTGAGATGAAAAGTACGAAAAGGTGAAAAATGATGCTTCTCTTTTTCCTTCCAAAGGTAACCAAACATAGAACATTCCAAGGGGCACCAAGCTTAGAACCTTCCATTGGCCACCAAACAAAAATATTTCCCCATTGACCTTTAAGCATTAGATTCCTTTCAATGGGCCACCAAGTTTGGAACCTTCCATTGGCCATTAAGTTATAAGTATTTCCTCACCTCTTTCCCTTTTCTTCCCTTTAAAGGCATGAATATGGATCATTTGGTTTTTTTTTCAAATGTGATTTTTTATTTGAATATTTGAGAACTTGTCTTACAACTTTCTTTGGGAGAAGAATGATTAGTCCTAATAGATGGTGGAAAGAAAGAAAGTAACATTAAATCATAGTAGTACTTTTGAAAGGATGGAATTGAGTAGGGGTAAATTTGGAGCTCAAAATTTTAGAAAATTTTCACAAAACCTTTCGGGTTTTATAACATAACTTTTTTTTTATTTAGGTGCAAAGTTTGAAATTTGACAAGTAGGTGCACCTTGTAGTTAACTTTCCAATGAACTAATGTAAGCTATATTTGGATAGATTATGTGATGGCAATGACATTTTAAGTGCCTAAAGGTCTATTGTTGAGTGGAGCTTGGCGATGCTTTGAATTGCTTACCCTAAATATTTCAATTCATTTAAAGCATCACCAATAAATAAATAAATCATGTAGGTGAAGTGGTTTAGTTCATCATGGTTAGATGTTTATGGCAAATTTTAAAAGTTGATCAATGCAAAATCAATTGTTATTAGAACAAATCACAAACGATGCGTAGGAATCAAACTATTTGTTTTCATTACAAACGTGATTTAATATCTAAAGATACACTTTGCATTTTTCTTTCACTAATAACATATGTACCTCCAAGTATAATCACTTCACACCCAGTAGGGTTTTAAACCATTGACTATGTTTTTTGCTACCAATCTAACAAATATGTGTTGTCCAAATTATGAATTCTAAAGGCCACCATCTTCCCACAAATCTACACCATTGAAAATATTTTTTTTAATGATACCTAACCTTTTGTTCACCTAACTTTAATATAAGGTTGGAGCTCCACTTAAGTAACATATGGCATGGTCTACTTCATTAATATATTTTCTCAATTTTAATTTGTTGATATTTTAAATGCACAAAATGTCGAGTGTTTCAGTTTGAATTAATCGCCATGATTAAAAGGAGGCCTTAATTTCTTGGTCATTTTGTTACCATTTTCTCTCAAGATAAAACAAACATATCATTTAATGATGTTCATTGTTGATGATTTTCCCTTTGTTCAAATTGAGCCATTGAATTAGAATTTTAAGTTATATAAATTTCAACCATAGATCTAAATCATCAACATATTCCAAACACATATGGATAATTTTTTTTAATATGGTCCTTAGATCAAATTCATTCAAATCCTTTGATTTAACCCAATTGGTTTTTGTTGATGAAACTTTCCATCAATGCCATCCATCTTTAACATCTTAAAGTAATCATAATCGTTAATTTTAGGATTCATCCTTGCTTCTTGATTTAGTTTAATATTTAATTTTAATGCTCTTGTATTTTACATTGCATCATTGTGTTGTTGAATTTTGATTTGTATCCTTTGCCCTAAATTTTCATTGTTCTTGCACTTGTTTCCAAAAGTTATTAATCAAGGATGTTCAAAGGTGATTTTTTGTTGCTTTGAGTTGAACTATACTTTGTTACAACTATGTTGAAATGCACCTTGTTCTTTGTTCTAGCAGTACCATTTAAGATGATGAAAATCACCCAATTTTCTCAAAGCTTTTCATTTCCCCATTTAATCATAATTTCCTTGCAACATTGTTCATACAATTTCATCCAACTATGTTTCTAAATCGACACCAACTTGTACTCATATTTAAGCTTTTTTTTTGTTTTGATCTTTGTTTTTTCACTAACCCTCATTCATTTTGGTTTAAAGATTCTTGATAATTTGTGGGTGTAACATGTTAGCAAGAATGTTTTCAAACAATGTTTGAGCATGAAAATGAATGAAATTTCCACATTTGGGTTGCAATTAACTTTGGACAATTTATTAATCAACTAGGAGGTTTTATAATAATTAATACTTGTTTTTTTGACTTTTCTATATGGATTTGATATTATGTTGTACCTTTGTTTCAATGAAGTTTTTATTAATGTGTGTGATTCACACACATGATGTGCACCACAATTTCTTGTTGATAGCTTGATGTGGTGTTGTAATCATAATACAAGTTTGTTTTTCTTTTTCTTTTGTTAATTTGTATTTTATGTGATCTTTCATTTTTTCATTTCATTTATTAGACAATATGGGTTTTACATATGAATTGAATCTAGTTTGGTATAAAAAGAAAAAAATTATTGTTGATTTTACATTGGTAAAACTTTCATGCAAGGGCACACAATATTTCAATAGCCCCTTAAACCCATCAAACCTTTTTATTTCCTTTTTTTTAACCATATCAAATAAAAATTTCAAAACATTAAGCTTTTCTAACTACCACTTGATTTAATGCACTACAACAATTCATGGTTTTTCAAAAGGTTCAAGTTGATTAACAAGTCTTTTTTTATTACATTCCGGGACATGTGTATTTATTATTGGTAAATTTCACTAAAGTGACTTATTTGATTATATGTCAAATTGAACATCTAGTCAAGTTGGACCAAAAATAACCACCTTGGTCAAAATGATCAATGGCTTCTAATCAATTGGGACATTTAGTCAAGTTGGACAAAACAAAATGACATCCTTAGTCGAGATGAACAATGATGTTCTAATCAAATGGGACATCCTATGCTACTTAATTGGTCAAGATAATTATTAACTAGGTTAAACAATAGCCTAGGCCTACATACATACCAACTTACTTATCTACATACCTACCCACCTACCATCCTACATCCTTACTCACCAATTTACTTACTTACCTACTTCCTACTTCTCACCTACCATCATAAAACACTACCTACCTATTTCCCAATTCCTACTTACCATCATAAAACCCTCCTTACCAACCTCCCAATTCCCACCTACCATCATATTACCCTACTTACCTACCTCGCACTTCCCACCTACCATTTTACATCCTTACCTACCTACTTCCTATTTTTCACCTACCATCACACATCTTTATGTACCCACCTACCTCCTACTTCCCACCTATCATCTAAAATCCCTACCTACTTACCTCCTACTTCCCACCTATCATTTGAAATCCCTACCTACCTACCCATTTACCTACCTAACTATTTACCTCCTACGGACTACAAGCTACCTATATACCTACCCTTCTACCTACCAAACATCATGCAATTTAACTATTAATAACCTAACTTTCCTACTTACCTACATAATTAATGATGTGAAATAAATTAATGAAATAAAAAACTTGATAAGCTTTGTCAACTTTGGAAGGTGTAGTTCATTGGTAAGGACTTGGTGTTATGGACCGACTACAAATAAGTGGAGAATTACAAGATAAGACAAGCTTTATTGATCCATCAACTGGTGTTGATCTGCTGAAGGGTTGTTCCCTAGACTATCTCTTTTTATAACCCTGAACCATACTAG
>Ga0116231_10013510_pt1 | contig 11436 bp, 9 predicted proteins | sample S1TSphgellanicum_2_FD_89695 | JGI IMG/M metagenome (GOLD analysis project Ga0116231, IMG submission 89695) | Host-associated microbial communities from peat moss isolated from Minnesota, USA - S1T2_Fd - Sphagnum magellanicum MG | ecosystem: Host-associated > Plants > Peat moss > Unclassified...
GAAACACAATTTGCACTGCTCTTGCCATCGTCCTTCTTTCCAGATTTACACTCACTAGAGTAGTGACCCATCTTGCCACAATTCCAGCACTCGATGTCTTTCTTGCTTCGCTGCTGATTACCTAAATTGTTGCCTTGACAATTCCTGGACTTGGATCTTCCTCTTGACTTTGATCTACCTCGTTGATTTCTGTTCCGATTCTTGTTTCTGCTTTCTCTACCTTCCATGTTCAGTGCTGAAGATGATGCCCCTGATCCCTCTTCACGCATCCTGATTTCCTAGGTCATAATCATGTCTACGACCTGTTGGAAGGCTAACTTTTCTTTTCCGAATGAGTTGGCGATCGATTGGCATGTCATGCTCCAACTCTCTGGCATCTGGCCTAGAATTATGCCTGCCAACACTTCATCATCAAATATTATAGAAACCGAATTTAACCCATCTGTTACCTCGTTGAACACATTCAGGTGCTCCTTGAAGCTCTGATTTTCTGACATCTTCAGATTTACTAATTTCTTTATTAGATGGACCTTCCTTGCCGCAGAAGGTTGCTCATATAAATTCGATAGGGCCTTCATGAGATTTGTCGCTGTCTCTTGACCCTTGATGTTGAAGGCGACTGATTTCGACAAACTAAGTCAAATTGCTCCTAGCGCTTTCCGGTCCAAAACCATCCACTGCACGTCAGTCATACCTCTTGGTTTACGTTCGACCACCCATTCTTCATCAGACATGTCCTTCGATTTTTCTACTATCGGCAAATACAAGTCCTTCTGGTGTAGATAGTCCTCCATCTGCATCTTCCAAAAGCTGAAATTCATCCCGTTGAATTTCTCTATCTTGTATGTATCCTTTTCGGACCCCATTGCTCTGACTCAAACTAAGAACGGCAAGCAATCTGAACTGGTCAACGAAAAAAAATAAAATCAAACCTGGACGGAATCCGGCTGAAATCCAAAACTTTTCGTTTCAATGTCAAAGGAACCGGATCTGGAAGATTTCACCACGTTGAGTCTACTGGTGGTGTCGGTTTTCTTAGATTCATGATGGATCGGTGTAGATTTGATAATAACCGTTCGGTTCAAAAACTTTGATGGCCGTTTTGAGGATTTTCCGGTACTCAATTGATGACGACCAAGAAGACAATCTTGAAGATCGTCTCTTTCCGCTTCTTTTGGCGGTGGTGGTGTTGTTCAATTCGCCGGCGGCAACTGGGCGGCGGTGGTTGCTCAAGCGGCGCATCAGTTTCACAGTTGCTGTTCCGAACTCCTGGAACCTTGTGTTACAGAATCTTCAACTTTGGATCCTATACACCCTAAGCCTTGAAACCTATGCTCTGATACCAGTTGTTAGAAAATAAATAAAAATAAAAAATAAATGAAAATTATTCGACTTAGGGGGGTATGCACACAAACAACAGAAAAAACCAAGGACACAAGATTTTACGTGGTTCAGCAAAAGCTTACATCCACGGAACGCACCCGCACTCAACTCACACTATGAAATCAATGAATACAACAATGAAGAACTATCACCCAACTCTCACAATTTCTCACTTCTCTACTTGGCACTCCACACCACACAGATACTTACAATGAAAAAACTATATAGTTTCAAGTTCACCAACTCCTACTAAACTTAGACAACGGTGCAACTAATAGATAGGCTTGATGGTGCAACTAATTGATCAGGCTTGATGGTGCAACTAATTGATCAGGCTTCACGGTGCAACTAATTGATCAGCTTGACGATGCAACTAATTGATAAGGCTTCACACACAACAACCTTGTCATGTTTTTGTTATGTGATCTTATGTCCATAAAAAAAAGACCAACATTCAATACATGTATTGCATTTTGTTGTCTTGGTTTGCTTCCACACAAACAACACTATGTGTACAATGGCAAGATCATGTAAGCACAACCGTGGCAACATTTTACAAAAACCATAAATTTGTACCCCACATCAATGTGTGATGGTTTATATAACACACCCCCTTTTTGACCCATGCAAAACTAATGCAAAAGCATAGAAAACCCTTGTCCATTTTGCACATTAGTGTGATATGATCTGTATTTGGTTGTTGAGCACCACATGCGATTCGAGCAAAGAACTCCAAGCAAGATATCACCCCTTGAATACACATTAAACCAAAAGTACTAGAGAAAGAAACCAAAAAAGCATTAAAAAACAAGTTTTTAAGGAATTCTAAATGACAATAGGATCTTCGTTTTTTTGGAAAAAACTCAAAAAAGAAGACTTTAAAGAGAATGATGGGTCTTCTATACAAGTCGAGTAGCAAGGTGAGGAACTTAATATGATGCTCGACTTGAGCTTGGGAGCTTAGAATCCAATACAAGGTTGCTTGTAATGAAAATCCACCATGGAACAAGAAAGCAAGCGTGACATACTGCTTCTTCATTAATTTAGTTGTAGGTTTTAACGGGTGATGGGTCTGGAGGTTTGCAGTCCGTAGTCCGCAAGCTTCAAATTTCTAACTTTTAACTAAATGGAACCTAGCGACATGATCAGGAAACAAAAGAGATCGGATCACCTGCGATCTCTGGTAATGCCCAGATCTTTATAGACTCAAGCAACATACATAATGTCGAACGTGGTTGCAAATTTAATGTAGTCGAACAAGAAAACTCGGCAACACAAGTGACGGCGTTATGGAGGATTGATAACAATGATCACAACAACGATCTGCGGCAGCATCATGATCTGCCTTCATGATGCTCATTCTGAAGATCTCAGGTTGCAACATCTTGCGAACCAAGGTTTGTTGATGTAGGTAAAACCGCGATAGGATCCAACAGATGGACCATATGTAGGCAATCTCAAATACAATTTGGGAGAAAAAATTCCCCCCTTTTAAACTCTCACTTTTGTTTTGAGATTAGGAATCCAACCCAAAAAAAAGTGTAATACAAACTTGACGTTTATGCTCATTGGATTGTAATGAGCAGCTTTTGTAAAGTTTGTAATCTGTAGCAAATGGCATCCCTTTTCGTGGAGTCTTTGGGGAGGAAAAGGTGCTCTTCGGTTTTCAAGCGGCTTGCTGTGGTGGAACTCGACAGGTCGAGATATCATGTTCGATGGGGTGTTTGACCGGCGGCCCAAGGCGGAGCCGTCTGCTCTGTTCACCCTCGATAAACTCAATCAGGTCCCTCCCCCTTCCCCTTCATATTCCTCTGCTCCTCCGCACTTTTCTGCCTCCTTGTAATCATCTTGAGCTAGGGTTTTCTTCTTCGATTCAAGTGATTCTCGCTCGTTGTATATTTGGAGCTCGAATTACAGAGCCATTTTTATGCAGCCATTTCTACTTTTAAGAAGCTAAATGAGGAGGATCCTGGCCCTTTGGCTCTCGGTTTGTTCTGGTTAATTGAGTCGAATTGCATGCATTTTTTGTCCGATAGGGTTTAACCTATATATGTTCAATTGCAGAAATGCCGTTCCTTCTTGTTCTAAGTCCTAGACTGCATAAGAAATATGCGTCGCACTCCTTGGCATTTCATTTCCATGACATTTTAGTACCAAAGTTTCTGTCCTCAAATGAGCCTGGAGAAATCCTTATATTTATATTAAGAATCTAAATTCTTCAGATGGTGACTATCTTACCTTTATATAGACTTTTTCAATACTCGGTAGTAGTTCTGAAATGTTTTTAGAATGAATGGTTGAGCAGCCATGTCTCAGAGCATGCAAGAGGAGTGAATAATTTATTGGTTTGATTTTATATCAAGATGTTAGAAAGAAGGCACAAACTTAGTTTAGGGTTTAGGGTCTGAAATGTTTTTGGAATGGATGTTTGCACAGCCATTTCTCGAAGCATGCGAGAGGAGTGAATAATTTACTGGTTTGAATTTCTATCAAGATGTTCGAACATAGGCACAAACTTAGTTTAGGGTTTGAGGTTTAGGATTTAAGGTCTGAAATGTTTTTGGAATGGATGTTTTGTGCAGCCATTTCTTGGAGCATGTTAGAACATAGGCACAAACTTAGCTTTTTTCTCATTTATGGTTCAAAATGGTGATTCTGGTGGTGTGGTGATGGTTTATGCAGACTATGGATACATGTTGGAGAAGAAGGAGAAAGTTTTGCAAAAGAAGATAGCCTTGCAGATTTGAGAAGGCCCCGGATTGTACACCCCGTGTGCCAAAAAACACATGTGTTTTGTATTTTTTATTGTTCCAAGCTGCCCTAAATGCAGTCATGACAAACTTTCATGATCATGCTTTCTCTATGTCTTTGGCTATTTTCCAGGATTTGAATCTATATCTGAACACCTAAATCATTATTTCCTTCATTTGTTCAGTGTGGCCCCAGGAGGCTTTTGAAAGGAACCTCAGAGCATACTTTTGTGCTATGTTTGATGTGACACCTGCAAGCAATTCAGTGATTGAAGGAGGAAAAAAAAAAAACTGTACGAGGTACAAGTGGAGTAGCTGGGGAATTTCCAGTTCTGCATTCATGATCAAGTTTGCCTACTCTTCTTCCTTGCCTCAGAGACTATCTGGTGGTCTGAAGAAGTTGGAGGAAGGATAGTGCAATGTTTTACTGGTAACTCATTGCTGTTTCTCCTGTTTGAATATTATGCTTCCTGCCACAACAACCCTATATCAATTTGAGTAATCCAACACTCGAGCTAAAAGCCTGGGCAACACAAGGCTTACATTTGAAACTCTTCAGTAATGTGTGGGAACTTGTATGTTCCCTTTGTACCAGAAACAAAAGGAAAAACTTGTCTGTTGTCGAAGGCACTTTGGAATTGGAGCATTTGACAATTGATTTTCCTGAAACTATGCCGTTCTATTCTTTTGGGCCAGTACTTCGAGATTGTAGCATAGTTGGAGTGTGTTGTGTACCCTGAACCCTGAACCCATAGAAAGAACCTAATAGAATTCTGAAGTGCAGAGTTAAATTTCAGCTTTTGGCAGCCTGATCCCCAAGTCTACGAAGATCCTTTTCTCAGCAGTCAGCTGATTGCAGAATGTTGTTGAGTGCTTCAGGGCTGGTATGTGTGTTGGAAGTGCAGGTTTTGGTTGGATGCAGATGATAAAGGCTGGAAGGAGCTAAAGACACTATGGGAACAGTTGATGCTCGTTGCAGTGGTGCAACAGCTATGAAAGCTATTCAAAGAGCCACATAAGTGTGCTGCATTTGTGTATCATGTGGATCAATGTATATTGTGTGAAAAATAGCAACTAGATCAGTTTGTTAGAAATGTGTATCACTGGATGTTCCAGGTGTTCAATGAAATTGGAAATGCATTTCCCTGATATGGCAACATAGGGCTTAGACCCAGACTTTGTGAGACAGTACACCAAAGACCATGTCCTTGCTGTGGGCTGTGTGTGATGCAATCTTGCAGGATGGCTAGGTAGCCATTGTTGATACTGTGTGACAAAGGAGTTACACCTTCAACATCTTGGCATGGAGATGTGTTGGTCTCTTGAATGTCATATTTGCCTCATCCTCCAGATTTACCTTCACTACATGTATAAATCAGGGGCTCTTAAACATGTGATGCTTGTGGTAACCTGCCTGTGTTACCCAAAATGCATACCGACAGAATGCTTGACATGGCTCAATGACAATTGTTTGCTGAAGGTTGTTGGAGTAGTAAGGTGGCTTGATAATGGCTATGTTACACTTGGTCTTCTGACTTCAGTGTTGATTGTGGCTCATGGCCATATGCTTGGTAACACATCTCAAGAGATGCGATGATGCTATAATCCTCACTGGGGACACAATTCTCTCCCAGGCAAAACTTGGTCTCACTCATGAGGTGGGAATCCTGCTTTGGTAAATTCTTTTTCATTGTGCCATCCTGCACTTGCAATATGCCTGAGATATTACAACAGGTTTCAAAGGGATAACCTATTCTACTATGCAGTGCATTTAATGACAAGCTCGATTGTTGTCTTCATTCTATGTAATACTCTCCCCATAGTAATACATTATTAGTTTAGGGGTGAATTAAGGAAGTTATGTAGGTTTACTGTTTTAATTTTGTTCATTTTGCATTTTAAGAAAAAATACTCTTCGAATTTTGCAAATTATTTTGAAAGTTATGGCATTTATTTGTGCAGCTAGCAATTTGTTTTGCCTTTGCCCAAAGAGTAATATCCTCTTTTTGTGTTGTCAAATTAAATCGCCAACAGTTTGCTATGTATTGGTATGTAATGTGGTATACTCAATGGTATAAGGATCAGATGATCTGACCCATCTGGTATTTGATAACGGAGTTGTGGGATCAGTACTTGGACTAGGTGGAATTGAAGTTCAAGGAGTCGTATTATTTACTAGACCAGCTGATATGGGGATGTGGTAGAGCACCTTCATTACTAGCTGTTGTTTGTTGTTTGCAGGGGTTGGTATGTGTTGGAGGCAAGGTTACATCATGACAGGTTTGGAGTTTATAGGTTTCTAGATTATAATGGTTATAAACTGCAATAAATGGCCCATGAATTTGGGAAGTGTGTCATTGATCTTAACATTACTAGTGAAATTTTCTTTAGTTTGAAATTATTACTTGTCACAATTTACTTGGAAGTTCTAGCTTATAGTAGAGAACATTTTAAGGTGTAATGAGCATTTCACAGAATACCAACATTCATTTTCAATGCTTTTTGAAATTGAACCCCTCACAACTTATATGCATACCATTGCTTTAGAAGTTAAAATTTTAAGTATACTTATACCATAGAAAAATGATATGTGAAGTTGCAAATTTGTCTAATATCTAGACCATTTTGGGATGGAATAGTTTTTCGAGATTTCTATATTCTACCATGTAGATATATGATAAACCATATGTTGGTATCTACCATTGTTGGGTAGGTGTCTACTTTTGAATATAGCAAGCAGCTAATCTTGGATCCTAGTTCTAAATTTCATGATAGCATGGTACTAGTATTGAATCCTCTAAAACTTTCACAATACCTGTTCATGGTATTTGGGTCCAAGGCTGAATTTTGGTGCATTTGAGATAGGTATATGTTTGCTATGGGGATTGATATAGCTGTGATATCAAGCTGGTATTACCTCCGGTCCCTAGCAGGCAGGTACTGGTACAAGGTTGGTATTACCTCAAGTCCTTACTGGGCAAGCAAGGCTGGTATTGCCTTAGGTCGAACTTGTCTGGTTGGTTCTTTGATACCAGGGACAGTACCAGTCTATATATCAGGGTTCTAGCCTAAAACCCCCCAAATTCTGGTGTGTAGTGTGTACCTTTCATATCTACACTCATCAAACCCCACCATACTGGTGATGTTGCTCAAGTAGTGATCATCCATAAGAATACTTGGCTGAATTTGGCAATATTCAAAGTAGGAAAGTAGAAAGAAGTTAAGGACCTTTTCATGTTGTATACAATTAATTGTGGCAAATTTTGATGAATGAATTTTAAGAGTTTTTATTCGTTTTCAGGCTATTTTTTTTTCCTTCAAAGCAAGGAATTTGCAACAGCATATCGTTTTTTCAATTTTATTTTATTTCCCTCAAAATGGTGAAACTTTGCCACCAAAAAAAAAAAATCACTGCCTAACACTGATGATCAGCAGTTTTAGAAATGCTGAAATCATTTTAATAAATAGGTCCAACAGTCCCAATTTGAATGATTTAAGATTTAGGATAATTTATTAATTAAAATTAATTCTAAAAATTCATATATTTTGAATAATTCACATAATATTGTATATATTATTAAAAATTCATATTATTTTGATACATGCATTATTTGTCAAATTTTCCAAATTTTCCAACCAGCACTTTTGTGAATAATCTGTGCAACCCAAAACTAACTTATTGCTTTCAGATAATAATATGTGACTCGGGTGTTTGTTTATTGTCAGGCATTTATTGCAGAATATTAGTGACATATTTGTTGTTGTATTAAGTTTAGTGTGAATGGGGGACTAAAGGTTTCTCTTCAAGGAATGTCTTGGAAGTATGTTGTGTGCATGTTTTTGATGTGTGTGTGAGTGAGTGAGTGACTTTGTCAGTTTCGATAACATTGATAACATTGAGTGTCAATCTAAAAAACAAAAAAAACTCATGACACCCATTATGCCATAAAGCAATTAAAAGCTTCCACTCTACAAAACTCAACTCAAGAACATGAATGAAACTTATTTCTTTATCAATCAATTTCTGTGAAGTGTTGTTGCGTTAAAAGCTTTCACCCTACAAAACTCAAGAACATGAATGAAACTTATTTCTTTATCAATCGATTCCTGTGAAGAGTTGCATTGCAGCAGCAGCGTTGTTGTGGTGGTGGTTGCGGGGGGGGGGGGGGGGGGGTTGTTTACGGTTGTTAGAATGATGGGATGAGTTGAAGTTGAATGACTAGTATGTAGATGACGCCAAATTGTTTGTGTACATGCATGCAAGCAATTTGACTGTTTTCTTTTGGTCACTTGTGAGTTAGGCAATAATAAGCCTGCTACATCCATGAAATTTGTTCACAGCAGAACTAGATGAAATGAGTATAATTTCAACAACAAAACATTAAAAGTCCAATGAGACCCCGCCCCTCTCTGCAGATACCAGAAACCGTTCTCAAACAGAATAATGATATGAGTGGTGAGTCCAATTACACAAAGAGGTATTATGATAAGGATGTGACTCTGAGTTGTGGTGGCATTGCATGCCCAAATCATTTAATTCAGACTTTGGAAAAAATGAGAGTTCTTTTTTTTCCATACCGTATATATGAAGCATTCATTTGCATGTTGTCATGCTCATGTTGGTTGGATTTTAGTTGGTTGGAATTTTTAAAACTAAATGTAAAATAATTTGCATAATTTTATGGAAATTATTCTATTTTTTGTACTTGAGCTCAATTGAATGTAATAAAATGTAATTGAAGGTGTGTCTTGCTGTTATTCTATGTTAGGCAAAACCACATCTTTTGATGCCCTAATGCATAAGTTTGGTCAAACTTAATGGGTCCCTCTCCTTCCTTACACGAATTACTGATTTAAAAAAAATTGGTAACTTTGACTTAACTTCACAGCAAGCTTCATATTTTTTTCCCGATAATGATTCCCATTTGTTGCCATTTACGTTACACCCCATCCCTTGAACTACCCCCCTTCTCCCATACATTAGTACAAAATAAATAGCATGTGCATGTTGAACAAATTAGACAATTGATTCATTTTAGCCATTATAAAAGGATATGTTAAAATCTTTAAGGAAATGTGCAAAATACACATCCATCTGCTTAGCAATCAGTCTTACAAAAGTGGGACCCTTGAACAATGATTATCCATTCACCATCCATCCACCACCATGGTGCCATGGCGGTGTTGTTTGGATTCAACCCAACCCCACCATTAGAAGCTTGTTAATATTGAGTCATACACATGCATTCAAAACTAGGAGTCTTATTGGATCCGAATAAGTAGAACTAACATGCCATAATGGTAAAGAAAACCAACAAAAACTGAACCATGGTGATGAGAATCAAAGCACATTCAACGCTTGTTATTTGGTTTAAGGGCATGACATTGTCATCCTCCATTCTCAACAAGCTAGACATCACAACACACCACAATATAAGAATGCTAAAGTTCCTCTCATAATGCAACATTCCTAACAAAAAAAACAATAATCTTTGATTGTCTAGTATGATATATGAACAAGGTTATGGGAACACAAATTACCAAGGTAAAAGATATATTCAAGTCCAACCTTATATTCACTAAATTCATTTCAAATATATTCAAAAGGTATAATGATGTATTAGAAACATTGTTGTGTAAATCATCATTCCAAACCTCCTTGACAAAATCCTAAATGATTTGAAAATCATCCATCACATATGTGTCCATCTTTTTTTTTTTGGATATGGATGTTGCTCCCTACACTTGGTTTGTTAAAGCAAGAGCACTAAATATCAATACTTGTAAAGAATAATTTGGATGAAGTTCAAACTTTGAATAATGTGAAATTGAGTTTGGACCTACACATATGCACATGATACATTACTCTCCAAAATGTTCAATAAAGAAATATGATTGGCTAGTCATGGTGACTAACTCATGTGCTAACATTTAACTAGTTCTCATTCTATATTGCTTAGGAAATTTCCATGTTTATGGAGGTTGTATATTTGGGGTGCAAAGTTAGGGTGTGGGATGTGACTCCGCATGCCTGACACAAAGCCTGCACTACTAGCATTGTGCTTGCGTGTGGGATATGTGCGTGTGGAAAGACACAAAAATGACAAGGTAGACAATATGGAATGACATGGCAATTGACATGGCATTGTTCAATGCCATGTGAAAGGTGATGTGAATGTTAACATGGATGTGTGGTAGCTTCCACATCAGTGATCAAAACAAGAACATTGCAATCTCTGTAAACTCTTTCCTACCTAATTGCCAATTTACACACAATCACTTACGAATATTCCAAGCACACCCAATTTCCATCTACAAACTATATTAAACATTTACTCCTTCACTCAACTAGCATTCTTTATAATTCTCCCAAACACTCCTAGTGACAACTCCTCACTGAAGCGTGGACCGAAGTTATGAATGTGGATGAGCAAATTAGCTTGCACATTATTTTGGATGTGATAGACACAGATAGAGAGAGGCTTGCATATTGGGTGTGGGTGGTTGTGCTCTTGACATACAAGCAATGTTTATTTGGGGCAAAATTTCACCATTTTTTGACAAATAATTTAAGAAAATTTGGTTTTTGTAATGTAAATTTGACTAAATTTTCTATTTTTTGGGTTGAATTTCACAAAAAATTTATTATCTAAAAAAGAAAAAAAAGAAAAAAAAACACTGCATGCAAGAGGGACTCATACTTCTCACCAAGAAAGCCTTTTATTGCGCCTTGTATCTCTAATCCCTACTTTTTGGTGGTGGTACTTGTAGATCATGATAGTGATGATGATATAGAGGGGGAGTGGGTCCACATTCTTCTAATTTCCAGGCTGTGGTGGTGGGTTTACATCATCATGCTCACTAGTTCTGATGTTGAATGCTTTTGTGAGTCTTGAGAAATTGTTGGAGAACATAGAATGGGTGAGTCCACAAACTCAGGGACTTTCACACACCCAAGTGAGTCAGTGGTAACAAGTTACACAACATGAGTAAGTACCTAATGTACTTTGTTTGCAAGTGCGCTGAGCGTGTTGAGCGCTGCCATGTCTCCAGTCTTCTCTCTCTCTTTCTTATATCAATAAATTCATGGCCAGCTGCTTATTTACTTCCATTGTCAGTCATAAATTAAGACTGCATCCTGCCCTGGTGTTCCTTCAAACTTCAGATCTCTCTAACAGAATTCCCAGGCCACTTAAACCCTTCAACCTGGGAGCTTTGGGGGGGGGGGGGGGGGGGAGGACGGAACGAAACACGACCCCACCCCGGGCACGGAGGAGGAGGTAGAATACGAGACAAACACCAA
>Ga0116231_10013512_pt1 | contig 11433 bp, 13 predicted proteins | sample S1TSphgellanicum_2_FD_89695 | JGI IMG/M metagenome (GOLD analysis project Ga0116231, IMG submission 89695) | Host-associated microbial communities from peat moss isolated from Minnesota, USA - S1T2_Fd - Sphagnum magellanicum MG | ecosystem: Host-associated > Plants > Peat moss > Unclassified...
AAGTCATCGGTTCAAATCCGATAAGAGGCTCTTATTATTTCTTCGAATAAGTAAAAGAAATAGATACGTAATAAAATAGAGATGTTTAAACCTTTCAAATAAGAAAAAGAAATATAAGAAAAAAAAATAGATTTATTATTCCTTATGTATGTTATTATTCCTTATATCGTATCGATCGAGTCATAATGGAAATTGAAGGGGGAGGGGGTACGGACAAAGAAAAAACATATTATATTTTTTTTTGTATGTTTGAGATCGTACATTTGAGACACAAAAATGAAATAAAATATTTTATTTGTTAGTAAACCTGATGCTACTATTTCTCGAGAATTTGGCTACTCTTATAATGGATTTCAATAGAAGCGGTAATACAAATTATTCATTTATTTATCCCGTATATCGAACGAACATGTTCGATCGATTGGTACGTAAGAATTTTGACAGAATATTTTTTAATGATTGGACCAAGTCGTTGAATCATTCATTTCCGATTAATTAATGGAACGAATATTATGGAAGAGATATCTTTTTGAGAAATAGTGAAATTCCAATACATTATAAAATAGTTTTATTTATTTTTTATTAGAGTAGGAACCGTATTTCATTTAGATGTACTTTTTACTCCATCGGAAGTTGGATAGAAAGATATGCATACTAAATCCCGTATACCGAAGATAAAAATGAGTGAATATATCCATTGAGTCAAAGGGACATGAAAGAAAATAAATAAAAAATTGCATGGTATGCAAGTTAGCTACTAGCTCCAAGTTTTACTAGGCTTTGTCATAAGCTTGTTTAGTTAAAGGTTACACATCATACTATATAAGTATAGGGTAACACACTAGGGCTGGGCTGTTCCTGAAATAACTGGTCCCCGAAGGTGAGAGCTGAGGGCTGGTTATTTCAGTAATGCCCAGCCCAAGGTCATTAGCTGGCATAAAACTCAACTCACGTTTTACTTTTTAATTTTTTAAACCATGATACTCCCTGGGTATCACCCTAAGAAAATTAAAAAAAGTTACTCAGGCATTTTGCCTTTTGAAATGCTTGATCGCTGCACAAACTCAGTTACCATGGATAAGGTAGCTTCCATTTACAGCTGCAACGTGCCGAGGGTTTTACTAATGGCATTAAATGATTCACATTACAACGAAGGTCAAAAAAATCACTAAATAGCAACAAAACTTTTCAATTGTGAAAATTTTAATGAACGATGTGACCCACTTGCATGAGTCTTTGTTTCTTTTTCTTTTTTTTTCTTTGGCACATTTAGTTGGTTTAAACCAGTGTTGGGCAGATGCTTTGAAAATTCGGATATCTTAATTAAATATCAACTAAGATATCACTTATAAAGTCTTTCGAAAATCAAAAATTATGATATTCGAAATGATATTCTTATACTTGGATCTCTTAATCTTGAGATTCAGTCATTTAATATTCGGACATGATTTTAAAAATTTAAAAATTTGATATTTAGATACGATATCAGATCCCTACTTGGATATGGATATTATTTAGGGGTTTACATTTAGGGTGTAGGTTGTAGGCCGTCAGAAGCAAAAGAAAAAAAAAGTTGGCACCGGCCCTAAACCTAAAAAACCCTAAAACCAGAATAAAAAAGGGTTCGAGCTCTAGCTTGGGCCCTAGATTGGAAACTGGCTCCTTTTCGTACTACCTGCTACTCCTTTTGTCCTTGCTGCTACTCATCTAGTCACGCTTCATGCTACTCTTTTTGTTGCACTTGTTGCTACTCTTTTTGTTGCTCTTGTTGCTGCTCTTTTTGGAGTGCTTGTTACTTTTTGTCGCACTTGTTATTGCTCATTTCTTCATGCTTGCTGTTTCTTCTTTTGCACTTGTTGCTTTTTCCTTTTTTGCTATTGTTCTTTCTCCTTTTTGCACTTGCTGCTTTTCCCCTCGTCTCTCACTTGTTATTTCTTCTCTTCGCGTTTGCTGCTTCTCCTCGTCACACTTGCTGCCATTCTTCACTTGGTGCTTGCTGTTGTTTGCCTTTTCACGCTTGCTGTTGCTTTTCATCTTGATTTTGTTATCTGGAATGTTAAAAATTCACAAATATTCCTTGCAAATATCAAGGCTCGAAGGACAAAGATGCCCTCTCTCACTTGTGTGCCTCATATTTTCATTAGTTTTTATAAGCAAGCTGCAATTTGCATGCTTGAATTTTCTAGTTGAAGGTTTCCAAATGTATCTCTAGCTGTGAATGCTGCATTTGTCAAAAACATTTCCAAGGCAGCTTTCTTACCTTACCTGCATTTCTGGTGACACAAAACCTCACAATTTCAAGCATCACTCAGAACCTCTTATTGAACACTCTCCGAGGCTTCTCCATGGTGGACAGACATCAAAGGGAACTGCACTACAAGCTAATAAATACAAAAAAGAAAGAAGAGAATCAATTGAACAGCCTCCTACCAGAAGAAAGTTTCCAACATCATGTAGAGATTTCCTACACTCAATTGAATGCAAGAGATCTCCAAATGACCATTCTTGCTTCTTGCACTTTGACCAGCAGGAGCTTATAGCCAACACTAGTTACTCTTTTGTGCCAGGGCATCCATCAGCGACAATTCATCTCTTCATGACAAAAATTCAGCTCAAATCTTGAGGGCCATCTATGAGATGATCTAGTGCAAGACAGGTTTCTGAACCAATCAAAAGCTGCACAACCCATCCCATTATGCCTCTTCAAGGTTAATTGAATCATTGAACTTGCCATACAAAATTTTCTTAAGGTCTGCCATTTTGCCCAGTACACTGTCCTTCTCCTTGCACAGTTTCTCAAGCTCTTGGGCGTTCTCTTCTTTCAAATTTTCTAGTCTTTCCTCAACCTGCCAATTGCCAGATGCATAAGAACACAAAGATCAATGAATATATATCTACAACCAAAAAAAATTTGCAAAGTTTTAATAGATACTCCACATGTCTATGAACAGATATGTAGTTATTGAAATCAGCCATAGTCATGGCAAGCTGCTCAAATCTTTTCAGCTTGCAAAACAAACGCACCTCCTCTTTGGGCATATGGCTGAACACCTCACCAACCTGATACCTCACTTCGTCCTCATCTGCCAGAATGAGCTCATTGCTTGCATCTTCAAGATTCTCTGCCATATCCTGGTCATATCAAGCAACCATAAGCATTCATTTGCACATTGCACATGCAAGCAAACAACTGGAAAAAAAAAACCTTTCTCCCCCTTTCCAGTATGCTGCAGGTCATTATGAGCAGGTTCAAAGCCAAGAAACACAAGATCTTCACAAGCTTCCTGTAACTTTTTAGATGTGTCAAGCAAGTGGTCAACCCATGCCCGAAGAAGGAAGAAACTCCCAACAATTGGGGAGTATCAAAAAGAATATCATTGAGGAAGAAGTACATAGAATGCTGATAAAACATCTCTCCAATAATTCAGCTCAGGCTAGGTTGAGAACTTCATTCCACTGTGTGCTGGCTTAATACATGCAAAACATGTTCTCACCTTTGGTCCAATGCCACAACCTCAGTATGGAATCATAGAAACCTGTACCTTTGTTGCCTTGATCTCATCTTCAAGTTCATGAAACTTGTTGTTGAGACGGCCAAACAAGTTAATGTTTTGTTGATCCTCCCATGTCACTTCTGTCTCCACTCCATCTCCCTGGCACCAAAAGCATAGTTCCAAGTATACATTAGAAAATGTCGATTGACTCAGAAAAAAATCATAGAGAACGATCACACTTATATTTCCCCACACATCACTCTTTTCCCCTGAGTTGCAGCAATTATAACAAATCCCCAGAGCTATACAAATTGTAAAGGAATGGAAGGCACTAGCTAGCATCGTGTGAATCACAACTCTCAAAACAAGAACACTTGGAACAGATCAATGTCCCAATCAGAAAAACCCTAAGAACCCTAATCTCTCTGCACTCACAAGAGAAAGCTTTGCTGAATTTTTGAGGAATCTTGAATATCTACAATCAAGAAGAAGAGACAATTTTCAGGATCAACACCATCAGAAGAAAGATTACTGTGTCACGATTCAAGTCTCCGTCCCCGTTAAGAAAAACCAAACCCTAAACCTTGCTTCCATGTATTATGGAGCGAATTGTTGACCCAGTCGTCGTCTTTGTAGACAAGAAGAAGAAGCTAAGAAAAAAGAGTACAAAGAAATGCATTCCAATCGCAAAACTAGACTACAGCAAAACCGTTCACAACTTCTCCACACAAAATGCGACATTCGAAACCCTAAACCTTTTTTTCCCAACAGCAGCAACTCTTCTATATCTCTCATGGTTAGTTCAACAAAAAGAAGGAAATTTGGGAGAGGATAATGGAAAGACGAGAAGTACCTGCTGCATGGTGAATAGACGAAGAACCCGATCAGACCGAAACAGAGAAATTTCGCAACAAAATTTCAACAACACCCTCCCTCCGTCGTCGAGCTTCCGAAACCTCAACGAAGACGAACAAACCCCGACGCGTTCATACCTTGAATGGCCTTTTGCCACACAGCTCCATTCACCCGTGTGAACGGAGTTTGGCCAGTATGGTAATTTTCAAACCTTTTTTTAAGTTGAGAAATTTCGCCAACAAGAGAAATGAAAATGAAAAAAATTCGAAAATGAAGATATCTTGTAGGGTTCAATAGCCAGAAATGAGGGGAAAAAGGAAGAAATAGCCATATTTCTATATTTGGTTCGCAATATGTAGCCATAGACATAGAATGTTGATTAAAAGATTTGTACTTCATATCTGGTTTATAGCCAGATTTGGCTAAATCTTCATGGGATGATGGTCATTTTTCTTAACGTCTTAGGAAAATTTCCTAAAAAGAACACTAGTGTAGAGTAAGCCTGGAAGGCTCCCCATTTAGGGCATTAAATGGTTGCAACCTCCCTACACCTCCCTCTATAGGTGTAGGAGCTATGGGTATAGGAGTCTCATAGCTATTGGAAGGGAGTCCTTATTGCACGAGAGAGTCCCATAGCTATTGGCAAGTAGTTCTAAGGTTGTGACTTGTGACCATAAGACCTAAGGTGTAGGGAGCAGTGATTTTTTTTTTGGCGAATTTTTGCCATTTTGTGAAAAATAGTTCCAAAGAAAAATATCCTGTCGCAAATTACCATTTTTTGAAAAACAATTGCCCGAGAAAAAAGCCAAAAAATTTCCAAAAAACTCTCCACCAATTGCCCACAATATGAAAGGGTAATTAAGATTTCATACTTTCATATTTTGAATATCGCCGAATTTGGCTAAATATACTTATGAACTAATCGCCACTTGAGCAACATCACAAATTTGGGAAAATAAAAAAATAAAAAGTAAAAACTGCGGTAGGAAGGAGGGGTTTTTTTCCCAATTTTGTGATGTCACCACACTAGCAATCATTCCCATGAGGAATTAGCCAAATTTGGCTATAGTTCAGAGAAGAAAATAGAAAATTTTAACAATCCTGCTATAATTTCACAACATGCTAGAACCTATTGTCTGAAAATGGCGAATTCAAAAACCCCAAAACAAAATAAAAATTCTCAAAATCTGCCAACTTTGGCACATTCTTTTCCCTAAAATCCACCTCACTCAACACAATGGCTTATATCCAGCAAGCTCCAATGCATTAATGTGATTACTAATGACAATCCTATTGATATTAATTCTGTCAATATGATTTTACAATTTTATTAATTTAGTAACATATAAGTGCAATTTAATGCCATGTGTGTCCTCATTGGAGTTACACGGTCAAGTTGGGAAACAGATGTGGCAGGATCCACTCTGGAGGACCAGCGGCTTGGCATTAAAAGTAGCACAAGCAGAACCAGCACTGGCGCAGAGATGGCAGCAAGAGTACATTCTGCCTTTGGTGAATTGGCTACTAACAATTGTGCACAAAGTTCTATGCTATTCGGTATGAGGTCTGTTGAGGGACTTCAAAGGTCTTCAAGGTGTTGTTGCCAGATCTGGAAACTATATGTCAATGCTATTTTTTGCGTTGCTCCAGGGTGAGAAACTTTCCTACTGTAGAGGAAGCAGCAGGCTTTGAACCTTGAACTACATGCAAAGGTGAGTCATGAATCCTCCTACAACAGCCTTGCTAGCATCAGCAGACACTCAAACAGCAGGGAAAATGGGTGTAAATCCTCACCGGTCCAGTCCTCACTGGTCCAACTTATAGACATCACTCAATGGTCAGGCCACACCTGACAGACAAGTGATTCTCCTGCAGAAATTGAAGGAACATGAGCAATTTGCTCCAGCATCTGCAAACCTGTTAGCACTTGGTTAAAATATGGTACAAGATAACAGAGCCTGATTTGGAAGGTCCAGTAGCGTAACCTTCTGGATTTTAACCTCTCCTCTCTTCCCTCTACTGCAACTTAAAAGATGTGGAATGGAACCCCATCACTCAGAGTAGTCAACCCCATGTGTAGTACATGTGAGCATACACTAAAATCTCATGAGGAGTCTCACTGTTTCATGTTACTATCCTCCACAAACGATCTTCATATGAAGACGGCTCAGAGGATTGAACCTGCTTGCCACAAAGGTGGGGTTCCTCATGAAATGAGGAACCTGCCATCATACATGTGTTGACCAGTTATAAGAAATAGTCAGGTGCAGGCTTTTTTGATGGAACCCCCCTCGCTTCCTGTTCCATCACCAACAACCAGAGGATATTTACACCTTAAGGTCCAAACTAACACTACATGATTGCCCAAATACTATGCTCCTTTCAAAGTCAGCCCAAACCAAGCTTTACAGTCAGCTAACATAGCAGCCAATTGATCCAAGAAGAACCCATCATCAATCAAATGAGGACCAATATCAAATTAGATCCTAAGAAAAGAGATCATACACCAACATCAGCTAAAACACATACAAATACGACAAAAATTGCAGCATTGCCACATTATACTGACCTGAGGAGCTGCTTCAAAGACTGTGAACTTCTTATTGAGGTTCTCATCTAGTTCCAGTATGGCTGCAACATTGCCACACCTGTTCAATAAAACAATAGTTATTAGTCATTTATGGCTTGTATAGGTGCAATCTCAGCAGGAAGGAAACTGATTGATCCATCCTGTCAACACACTGCATAAAGGGGCAGTCATGCATACTTTAGAAAGGCAAGACCAAAGAAATCAGATCGACATTTGTCAGAATCAGCCAAACAGATATGAGATTGCAGAAACAATTAATAAAGAACATCACTGCAGTGTACTTAGAAATAATGTCATATCTACAAGACTGGAGAGAACTCCATGATAACATTTTGGGGTAACTGGGGTATGTCAGTTTTGACCAAACCAAAACAAAGATGGTGATAATGAGTGCGGTCATAACCTTGTAAGTCATCACAAAGCACCAGAACATCAGCTTCATCATGAATGGCAGTGAGTAGCTGCCATTCCTGCCTGCTAACTTTGTCAGCTTCCAACAGTGGGTATAGATAACTTAATATGTCTTTCATAAGTACTGAGAACTCCAAAATACTTAATATTTAAAGTCACCTGAGGAGGAAAAGGTTGGGTTTCAACAGCAGAAAGAGGAAACCCAGCCCTAATGAACAGAATAGAAAACAAAAATCTGAGGAGCAGATGGGACAGGAGGACTCAGTCAGGATGTTGGCTAGCAATCAAGAGGCAGACAAAATTTACAAAGTAAATTGTATCTTCATTCAAGCTGCAACAAGCTTGTACATTTTTGACAACCATGTAACACAAGGTTGCCAAAATATCTCGTGTTGGTCTTGAGAATGTGTCTTTAGAGCATTCTCAAGAACAGCATTCACAAATGCAGAGGAGAACACAATGACACATATCACCCATCAATGATGACATGTGCCACCTACATTCATAAAAGATACAATTGTGGAATCAAATGTTTATGTTTTTGAGTACAGACAGATCTCTCAACTTCAGGGATCTCAGAAAGCATGTCATACTCCATTTGTGATAATCTTGATGTCACAAGCAAAACCAGCATCACCTCTGACTGAGAAAGTGAAATAACTGAAAAGCTGATCTTCAGTGAGAGTCCTGAGTCTGCGCAATATTACCTGTAGCAATAATTTGGAGCTGACCAAACGGTAACAACTTGATTGTTGAACATCCACTTATAACCTTCCATTACCAGTTGGTGTGCACGACAGATTGTTTCTATTTTGTTCTGGTGGTTGAATGTAGTTGCAACATTGCCCCCAAATAAATAGCCTGCTCCTCGTGGACTCAGCCCCCAACCCTCTATCTCTTCGGGATCTGACCACAAAAGGTCACACATGGCCCCATCGTGGGGCACTTCTTGCTTTCGATCAATTGTCCTGATCTGCTTCACCAAAACCTTCAGTTAGTCCATGTGAAGGTGCAAGGTGAAGGTGCTCTAATCTAACTGTGCCTGTGCACACATCTATAAAACCTCTGTTAAAACCTTTGCCATCCCAACATGGAGCCTCTTTTTCAACTATTTATCCATATATGTATTGTAAGACAGTGCTATAAAGTGATGGAGATTGCCATGAGGCAACCTATCAGGTCAATTATCAAACTAGGCACTTGCATACACCATCATCTACACAACTCCCAACCCACACATCTGCAGAAAGGAGGATTCAAAGAGATTGAGAAACCAAATGTGGCTTCTTGTAACAACTGTCATGAAGAGCCAGCAACACATCTTTCAGAGAGCAGAAAGGTGGAAGTGAAATCCAAGCTGAGAGGATGAAAGCAAAGGTATTGTAGAATCTAATTATGAGTGTACATAATAATATTGCAGCTGCAATGGAAACAGTCTCCAACATCCCAAACCTCAATAACAATCACACCTGATCCAAGGTCGTAATGGAGGGAGAAAGACCGCCATGAACACTAAAAATGCGGTTGTCGATCAGTGCAGAAAGACTGCCCACACAGGCAACAAAAAAACCCATTAATGTGACTCACAAGTCAAGTAGACTGGGTTAGTTTGAAACTTCTGACCTTACAATGAACTTAATGAATTACCAAAAAACCTCACAACAGCCAACAACCAATGCACAAAACTTCTATTGTTGTCTCTGCAATGTGACTGTCCTTGAAAACACCATTCACAAGTCTGAAGAATGTGAGAGGAAATTTGCAAACCTTAAATAATCAAAGATGTCAGTACAGTACCGCCACACATTAACTGAACCATACTTCCGTAGGCACTCGTCATAAAAACCATACACCTGCCAGAGCGTTTTCTCATCAGCAACTGATGCAAGTAATCCCTATCAAACAAGCTACAAAAAAAAATAATAGTGCTACCAATACTGGTAATCTGAAATAATCTACCAATGGCATTGCTGATTGAACCTCTCCTGCACTCTTCGTGGATTACAAAATCCCTCATCTGTTACATAAACTGAAACTTCAGAAGCATACTTGAAACACCATCCATGACACCAGATGGATAAACACTATAAACCAATATTGTGAAATACCTGAGTAATTTGACGACTCTCATGATTGCCACGAATAAGTGTTATTCGGTCTGGATATCGCACCTGCATCAACAACACAGAAGCCAATAATGGCCCAAGCAATTGTCAACAAGACTGAGAATATTTGCACAAACTGCAAGGACATTATGTGTTCAGATCCAGAGATTCATCCACAAATCTCCCACAACATGACAATGAAAACCTTTGAAGTAGAACACGGAATAACATATTGTCACATAATTGTGGAGTAACACTGCCTTCCAAGTACTGTCACACTATTGCACTACCATCAAATGTAATGTAGTTCAGTGAGATGATCAAAAGTAACAAACCTCTGAGATTGCAGAGGAAACTCCATAATGAAACTTTGACAGAAATGTTGATCAAGAGCAATAGTGAGGCAGACTGAAAATCAAATAGGACAGCAGTACCTTGAGGGCAAGCAATAACAAGAATGTCTCCACTGAATAAAACCCTCTGTCGACAAAGTCACCTAGAAACAAGTAATTGGTTTGAGGGCAATCTCCTCCCACCCTGAAAAGCTCTTTTAGGTCATAGAATTGCCCATGAATATCACCACATAACTGCAGAAAACCATGACAAAACATAAGATCTAAACCTGTATTGCTCCAGGATTGACCCCTCAGTGATTGCAATCAAACAAACATTTCTCCATACTCTACAAGAAAATTTTATGTCCAACTGCAGTGATCACAACTCCATATTTTCTTTCTAAACAAAGCACTGGAAAGAAGGCCCATTGAAACCAAAAACAAGGAAAAGAATATTATATACAACACATGTCCTCTCAAAATCAGTCAGCCCTTGTTAACATTCATGTATGCAGCCTGCCTAGCATGGAAGTGGATTGATAACAAGACTCTGCCGAATCACAGTGAATAAGACAGAAAACAAGCACATTCCCCTTTCTTGGTTCCAAACGGATACCTCTGTATCCACCAGTGAACATGGCAAGGTGTAACCAGTGTCCGTGCATATCAAGTGAAATCCTTTCATTACAGTATGTGATAACATGAGTCTGAGCTTGTCTGGTAAATTTGACAATGAACATCTAGAGCTATCCACTTCTGTCAGGGAGAAAGAGGTGGACCTGGAGTGGAAGGAGAAAGAAAAAACTTACAGTCACTGGTGCATCAACTCTCTGCACGTTGCTCTCCTCCACAAGAATCTCTATTGCCTTAAGGCATAGAGCTTTAACTTCTGATTCTTTGAGTGGCTCACAGCGCTTCAGCTGTTCTATCTGCCTATCCAAATCCGACATGGCGTCTGCTGCTTCTGGATGCTAGCAACTTCCAGGTAAATCCAGCATCAAAGAAAACTCAGCGGTGCAGAAGCTTCTTCAAAGAAAGAAAGTGGCATCGACCCCTTTCAAACCCTAAAAACGCTGCATACTTCAAACAACCAGGCCGGAATTGGACAATTATCAACCAAAAACAAAAAAAACCACACTCAAAAACTTGCAACAAAAATTTCCCACAATCTCCTAAAACAGATAGAAAAAGGAGGGGGAAAAAAGGGGAAAAAAAACCCTCCCAAGGTTCTCAGCTTTACAAACCCTAACTTCTAGCTGCACAGCCGAAAACAATGAACGCCAACAAGGAGGTCAATATAATACCAGAGCTCAATGAGAAACAGAAGCAAAACCCGTTTTCTTACAGACAGCAGAAAAACATCCCCTTCACTCCGCCTATTCTTGGAGCCCTTGCAAAGCTCTACCAGAGAGTGACTTATATACTAGAACCAAAAGCGACTAGAAACCAACCGACGTGCACAACACAAACAAAAAATAAAATAAAAACCATTACCAAAAAACCCAAAAAAAAAAAAAAAAAAAAAAAAGCCCCCCCAAAAACGAAGCAGAAACCCCGGGCAACACGAAGGAAGAAGAGCCGACCGAGGGGGGGGGGGGGGGGGAGGAAAAGAACCGCGCACACCCCGTCCTTCTTTTTTTATC
>Ga0116231_10013513_pt1 | contig 11432 bp, 4 predicted proteins | sample S1TSphgellanicum_2_FD_89695 | JGI IMG/M metagenome (GOLD analysis project Ga0116231, IMG submission 89695) | Host-associated microbial communities from peat moss isolated from Minnesota, USA - S1T2_Fd - Sphagnum magellanicum MG | ecosystem: Host-associated > Plants > Peat moss > Unclassified...
AAATAAAATTCAAATTTCATTGGCTTCCTGTTCAAGAAGGAAAGTTTCCAGTTTCCACCTTTTGTACTTCCAAACACATTTGTATGTAAATTTCATTCCTTTTAAATTTTACTCTTATTTGAGGAACTTGTGGAATATTCACATTGGGGCTGTTGGACCTCATTTCTTTCAATATTGTAGTAATGCCGTGTGCACATTGCCCAACATAACACCATGCTGGTTTTATTTATTTATTTATTCTTTTTTTTTTCCTCATGATACTCAATGAATATTTGGTGGGTACCTGTTGGGTATTTAAAAAAATTTGAGGAAAAAAGATGGGGCATTACAGAAAATGGAATGCTCTTCATAACATTTGATGAACGGCATTCCAGTTTTTTGAAATACCCTGCTGTCATATTCTGCTTTATAATATAGCCTCAAAATACACTTTTAAAAAAATTTGCAGGGCTTTACAATCGCTTATGGTAATAACACATGCAATTAAACACGACCACACCAAACTAATAAGCCACTTATCCCCAATTGCACTCACCCTAACATGAAGAACTTGGAGAAATTCCCTAGTGCATTTGAAGACTGGCTAATGTCCATGAAATTCCTTGTGGAAGAGGACTGAGCTTATGTCTACTCATTAAGAGAGGGAGGAAAATTGTGGCTACTATGTATAGGTGTAAGATCCTTCCCTCTCTTAAGAAGTAGACATAAGAACCCTTTATGCATGTTTATTTGTGTCCGTTTAAGCGCTAGGTAAGGCTTGTGGATGAGGGCATTACTGTCTGTAATGACGGTTCTGTCACCTATTTTGATGTGAAGGAAAAAAACAAGTCCATACCCCAAAAAAATAAAAATGTAAGATGACCTTCTTTGTTACAAAGGAATCTTAAGGATTTAAGGCGCCCTCCTAATACATTGTAAAATCCCAACAAGGTCATTACTATCCTGATAATGCTGAACATGTGCTTCATGATGAAAGAAAACCTGTATATAAAAATCAAGGATGAGAACCCATCCATCATAATTACCAGGCAAATGAGAGCACAAGTAAACACAACCCAAAGACAAAACAAAAGCAAACAATCAACCAAAATAAAGTTAAAACCCTATGCAAAGAGGTTTCAAGGTCACAAAATGACAATCAATGATAACAACGAAGACTTAAGACAAAAAAATTATTGTCTGCCACAAATCAACTAGTGATGGAGGGAGGTACACTAACTATGATGCATCAATGAGAAAAAGAATCTGGACCAGGTGCAACAGCCCATTGAAAATCGTTATGGCTTGCGCATGTTGCAAAGCTATACACATGTGCTTCAAGATGGGTAAGAAGTCCAATCGACAAAGGCCAAGCTTTGACACTTTAACGATGAATCTTCAACTTCTATTTGCGCAATCCATGCATGACATGATAGTTCGAACAGGAAAGTGCCATTTGACGTTCCTAGTAGGCTAAAACATAGAGCGTCAAACTAGAAAAATAAACCCCCCCTTACTAAAAAAACCAATACTTGGTGAAAACCTCAGCAGTTCAATGGCCTTTGAGCTTAAATTGGAAAACCCTTCACACAAGTAACCTAAAAGCATTGTTACTAACTTGTAAGGACCTCCCTTCTATTTTATAATTAAGAATTCAGTATTCATTTTCCGACATGCTCCCTCACATTGTGGTCAGCAAGACACCTCTGTTTTCTTGACATGGTTTGACTTTGTAAGCATTCTAAAATAAAAATCACAACAATGGTTTTTTTTTTTTCCTTTTTCTTCAAATTTTTTATGCAGCTGCTGTGGCTGGCAATCATCCACATGAAAATTTAGCCAAATTTGGCTTTAAACTCTAGACAGGATATTGAATTAAAAGTATTTTTAATCATCATTCTATATTTTTGGCTATAAATCTGTTACAGAAATATGATTTTTTTGGGGGGGAGGGGAATCTGGCACCTTTTGGACCATATCCTCATATAAAATAATTTGTAGATGTTGAAAATAATTTGTAGATGTTGAAATTTTTTAAAATCAAAGTAAAAATAAATCATGTAGGAAACAAAGTGGGTTCATTTGATTAATAAAATTTTTTGATTCATGCATTTCCTTCAGTTTCTATACATGGGTTGCTTTAGGAACTTTGCACCCACACCACTTGATTGGACACAAAACATGAGATATTTTTAAGTGGACTATACTTAGCTAGATTGGTTACTTAGATTGGTCACAAAGATTTTGTTGAGCAGATTGAGGATTCCTTTTTGTCCCTGTGAATCCAAGAGATTGTTCTTTGGCAATTCAAAAGCCTCTAACTTACATATCTAAAAACAGATGTACAATTTGTGTGCGGCCATGCACCCATAATAAGAACAAGCGTCAGTGCCACTTGCATGTATGAATATACTACATATATCTATATGTACCTTTAATGGGAAAGAACTAGAATTAGGAATGTTATAGTCCCCTTAGAGTTATGTAACTTACATGTTTTTTCCTTACTTCCATAGATTGATGACTAGGGATTTGTTGTGCCAAAAGTGCCAAAAGTGCTCATATTTGCTATGATGCAATCTTTTTTTTTTCCCTTGGTGGGAAATCTGGGATGGAGGGCAAGGAAAATAAACTGAACATGATTACATTACTCTTGAAATTGAAGACATTACAACTTGTTTCAAACTATGACCCAATTCAATATTTAAAAGGTTAAACTGAAAAAGTGATGTCTAATTTAATGCTATGAGATTATCTCCAATTCAATAAAATTTGAATGTGTGATTGTGTTGGGTTGCACCTAGGCAAGGAGTACACATTCACTTTTACAACACTAATATTAGAATTAGCTTGAACGTTATGGTGAGAAATAGGTGATCTTGAAGCACGCCTATACAGAATATACAATAATTTGAAACTAGCTTAAAAGGCTAAATTTAGAGCTCTAGAAGGAGGTATGAGAAGCAAATGATTTGATAATTTTGAAAGATTCATTTGATTTCCTTGTGAAATATATGGTTTAGTTCCAATTTAAGTGTGATGCTAAGCATTCCAAAATCTATGCCTTCAAGTGGTTCATTTTGTATGTACGTAAAGTGGTAATTCAAATTTATTATTTCAATATCATTTCAAAAAATAAGATGAAAAAATATGCTAACATGTGTCTTTCATGTCCATGTTATATAATTTGAGATTGGCATAAATAATGATGAATTATTGGAGACCATATGAGAACATATGAGGGAACTAAAAGGTGAGGAAATATTAAATTAATAAACCTTCATATCCATTATCAATATTCTTACCTCTTTTTCACATCTTCAAATTGAAGCTTCAATTAAAATTAAAAGATTTATTTAATTATTAGCATACATTCCATAAATCTAAAGGTTTTTCCCAGCCACGGGGTTCTAGTTATGTTAAGTAATTTAAATCATTATATATAAATATAACACTAGTAATGTAATCTATTGTGAAGAATATTCAATTGAATGGTTGGTTGCATCACATGCTCTCCTGGGCAGTGTTTTCTGGTTTTCCAATGTGTTGCTGGAGCTGAAGAAGGAATCACACATAAGATGATGATTCAACCAAATTTGTATAGAAGAAGGCCTAGCTCCCTGGCAGGCAGGGCCTTCTCCAGTTTGACAATGGCAGCATCAAGCAAAGAATTAGAGGAGGCCAGGAGGAACATGCCTTCCACAGAGTAAAAAGCATGGAAGGTTTTTGTCCTTGTTTTACTTTCTAATCCTTGCAGAATTGCTTTCTGCACATGGATGTTCTTGTTTGTTGGCCTTGCCTACCAAGGCAAGGATATTGTGTTTAGATTCATTCTAGAGTATTATAGTAGCTTAAGGGATTTTTATAGGCCCCTAGGTAAGAATAGTTCTATTTTTATATGAGGATTTTTGAAAGATGATATATTTTGGCTTGTGTTGAAACTTCAGATTAGTTATAGAGTTATAATAATATCTTGAAGGATTTTGGTTTGTTTTAGAGGGATTTTTTTTTGAAGATTATATTTTTGCATGGTGAAATACTTGAGTTTCTATAACTCTTCTTTTGCCTTAAGTTACTTTTTAATGTAAATGGCAAGGCCACAGTGTGAAACACCCACTTGTTCTCAATAAAATGTCGTTCTTTAGTTTAACTTATCATGACAAGTTGCAAAAGCATCTTCCTCAAGTGGAAGCACCTTCCATATGTGGAAGGTCCCTTGACTTTCTTTATAGGAGAAAGGTCTAGTTTTAGACCCTTCCCCTAAGTAAAGCACACAAAATTTTAAACTTTTTCAAATTTAAAAATTTAAAAAAAAAATGACAGCCTAGTGGGTAACTTCCCAATTGCTGAAGTTCCTTGATAGCTTGGTGAGTAATTTCCATTTGTCGAAAGTTTCTCCTCCATGTTGGTCCATGAAACAAGCTTTCTTAATGGAGGTGAAGGACGGAAAAATATACAAAGAAAAAAAGTTGCAGTGCTTTATGTGTGTTGAAGTGCTTTCAAATACAAAGGGAACAAATGTTGCAATGCTTTATGGTTATTAAAAAAAATCTGAAACTATAATTTTTTCAAGCATCCTTTGATGTTGTTGACTACTTATAGAACTAAATATTGAACTTGGTCATTTTTTTCCAAAAAAAGCGTTCTCAAAATTTGGCAATTAGAAAACCTAGAGGAATTTAAGTTTTGTCCTTTTTGAAAACAAACCCCAATGGTGAAATCTAGTTTTTTTTTTAAAACGTTGACGATGCATGATCATTGGACCCAATGTTTGCTCAATAGATTTTTGAATTTATTGGCCATTTAATGGTGATATTATGACCCCACATAAAGCAAAACTAACATAGAGATAAGATGATATATTAAATTTAAAATTATAGGTAATCCCATACAATTACCATTCTTGTTGTAAGACTATTCCTTATATTATTAAAGAGAATTTTGGGAATTCATTGGTATTTACATCATGGATATCTCAATCTATCATATATATTTCCTTTAACATGGGGACTAGCAACCCAAATTTTTACTTTTTGAATTTTTGTTGTTCTAGACTACATTCTATAAGGTTCATTTGAGTTTTTTTTTGGAAATTTTAATAGTTGTAGCTTTGGAGAGTGTATAAACATGATAAGCATTCAAAATAAATTCAATTAACTATATAAATTTAGACAAGTTTTCATTTAATTTATATTGTCATAACTTGTCATACAAATTGAAAAACACAAGTTTGACCATGTTCATATTGATAAAAAAAGGTCAACTCTTTCAACATGACTACTAATTGTGTAGCTATAATTATAGTTGTAATTATAGTCATATTTATAGTCATGTAGTCCTAATTATGATTACAATCAAAAAAATGATAGTAACTTGATTTCAAATATGATTACATGGTTACAACTGGACATTAGTCACAAGATGTTTTTGTCATGAAAATCATGTTTTGGCATTGTGAAATTTTTTCATTTTGGTGCTATCTTTATCATGGTAGCTCATTCACATTGGTCATGAATCACTAACCTTTAAATTTTTTTGTGGAATCAAATTTTCTTACAAGAAAGTTGGGAAAAATGGGCCCTTATCCTACAAAAGTATAACTTTGACATAATTCATAAGGTTCGTTGGGTTAATTGGGATGTTGATGGGTTAAATCAAAACCCAAGTTCCAATGAGGAAGACACCATTAGAGCTCATTGGCATGGTGATGTGGATTTGGAGATAGTTCCAAGTTGACATACCTATGCATAATTATGTATTTTATTGGGATGTTTTGGGGATCACCTTAGACTAACATGGGTGACGAAGATCCTTGTGATGCAAGCATTGAGCCAAAAGGTGATTGTGCCTTAGACATACATGAAGATGCACATGTTATTTTATATTTGCAAGTAAATGAAGTTTTAGTTCGATTAATACCCAAGGAGCATGATCAAGTTGTGCATATGGTCAAATGGTTCAAATGGGAAGGTAATTCCTTTCTACAAGTGTGGATAAATGGATGAATGCAAATAGTGTTTTGCCTAGAGCAACATGAGTGCCTTGTATAACATGCTCACAAAGAGATGGATCTTTTTGAAGTTCGTTGCTTCAATTTACTCCAAACACAATATTAATGGTAGGGGATGCAATTACAAGTTCAACAATTTGCTTCATAGTGTTTAGTGTGTGATTAAATGTGAACATCATTCAATGCATTTACACCTTATCTACAACCATTGCCCATCATGAGGTTTGGGTATTAGTGGAATTTGGGCTTTGTTAGCCCACTAAATTTGATAATTCGACATAATTGATATGTTTTGGTTGTGATTGAACATTTTTTGAAGTGGGTAGAGCTGGTGCCATTGTTGGATTATAGTATAAGGAACTACCCATGCATTTTTTAACATAATGTTTAGTAGGTTTGATATTTTATCCAAAAGATTCATTAACTAAAATATGAAATTTCATGGGGAGTTCCAACAATTGTGTGAAAAGACATTGATCGATCATTGTACGACTTCATGACACCAGCTTGAAGCAAATGGGTTAACTAAACACATGGTGTAGATAATGAAACCAAGTTTGTAAAAATGTGGGTTTCAAAAGAGTCATATTAGATATTGGGACTTGCAATTACCATGGTTAATTAGGTGCACATGGTTAAGAAGATAGAAAAAGTTACTTGTTCAAATTTTTGATATAAAAACATGAAAGTACAAAAACTTATGTAAGTAAAAATATGAAAAAATGGCCTTCCATTTAGTTTATGGTAAGTTGAATATAAAATTTGAAATTTTTTGATATTGTAAAATATGATAAGAATAGATTTGAACTTGATAGGGTCAATTTGGTGTTCAAATCTATTTTTACAATAGAAGTTTTAAGTATTATGATTATAACATACATAATTTGATAGTATAAAAGTATTTTTGAACATTATGAGAAAATGGAATGATTTGCAACTAGGTTTTAGAGTTGCAATGACCATTTGCAACTCATTGCAACTTAGCATATTTCTACAAACATGAATGTTATTAATCAAGTTGCACAAAGTCGCAATGGATGCAATTCACCATATGTGGAACCGTATACGTTTGCAACTCATGTAACTTAACTACAATTACATGTAGGAACAACTATTGTGCAATTTTAATGGAACTAGTTTGCAACCACAATGTTAATGTCATGTTGATGTTACTTTTTGTTGATCCATCAAAATTTGACATTTGACATTATGGGGATTTTTGGGGGAAAATTATTTCTTTTTGAAATATTGATATCCACCATCCATAGGGTGCAAATAGGATAACAAAAGCCACATTTGCTTTCTTTTTAACTGCTTTTGTGATTTCTTTTTGACAATTATTCTTAGAATATTCTTGGAATATCTTCAAAAAAATTCAGAAAACTCTTTAAAAATTTTCAATTTTTTTTCATATTATTTTATTAAGGTTCATGTTAAAATTTTGGTAAAAAATGTCATTTTCAAAAAAATTCAAATCCATTTATAAATCATTTTCCTATGTAGAGCAAATGATATAATGTTTAATGAGTGTTTTTGTTAATTTTTTATTCATTGGGTTAATTTCAAATTAGTTCACATGTTCCCATGATATATTAAAAATACAACTATACAAACAAATCTTACAATTTTAACATCAAATTAAATTATGACTTTATAACATGAAAAAACTAAACAAGTGTTACACTTGTTATGGTACATGTTATTGTGACTGCACCCGTTATGATTGTTTATTTGTATGGTTGTATATTATGACACATCGCATAGTCGAAAGTTGCCACATGACATATCAATATTTATTTATTTAATTAGCTAAATAGGTTTATACATAGGCACAGGTAGGTTAACCAAGTAGGTATAAAGATAAAAGGGTAGGTAAGTTAAAGAATAGTCCTGTAAATGTTTTTATTTTATTTTATGTTTTGTTTTTTTGGGTTAAGTTTTTTTCAGATCACCCCAAATTGACACATGTATTTTAATGTGAACACACAATAAAAACACCTTGTTTATATAGTTTGTGAGATGAAAATCATGAACAAAACATATGGGTCAAATCTTTTAGTTGCACATTAGTTACAAATTGGGTTGCAATTAGAAAAAATAAATTTGCACATTCTTTGTATTTATTTTTTATTTTGTAAATTGTACAATTTAATAGGTAAGCATTTGAAATAGTAATTTGATTTTTTTTTCAGTTTAATTCAAATAATTAATGAGTTAGTTATTTGATATTTAATAATCTGAAATCAAATAAAATTCAGATAATTAGTCATTTATTATCTGAAATTCAATATTTATTTCAATTAATTAATGAAATAAAAGTCAAAAAATAATCACAAAATAATGAAAAAATAATATTTCTATAGTGGCAACATAATGACACAACTAATTGTATGAATGGAAATCATAGTTGACAATTAGTTGCAAGTGTCATATCTAATGGGCAATGAAAATGTATACATGTGACATGATAATATGTGTCAATGATGTACAAGAATTATAATGTAATTGTTGATTGGGTGTTACATTTACACTAATAGTTATGTAGTTGCCACATGTAACTAAAGTGCAGCTTGCCAAAAAGTTAAACATGATTGACTACGTTTATATGTACACTACATACATTACACCATACAGGTGTCCCATTTGCAACTAAATTGTAACTACATTATAACTCCCTGATTTTTTAATGTGACATTTTATTTATTAATTGCCCATATTTTCATGCTCTAGTTGTAATGTAATTGTATATTAATTGCTTTCAAGCTTTAATTGCAGGGCAATGTGGTTTTGGCAAATAGGATTTCTCATAGTGTAACTTGAAAGTAGACAAAATTCAATATTTCATCTATTAGCAACCCATTTTGTAAGATCGAAAATTTTCTACAAGTAGATGTAATTTTGTAAATTTTATTTAAATCCACATGAAGATGCTTGTTTTTCAAATTTATAATATTAAAGTGAAAGATTATCTTCATATTAATCATTGAATAAAATAATATTTCCACTTTTAATGCATCAAAGATTTTTTGTGTTTACTTGTAATTTTTTGTCACAAGGTACTTGAATGTTGTTTACTTGACCATGCTTTCACCTAACCATGGGATATAAGTTTAGTTAACAAGGTTTTTTGCATTGTTTCACCATATTTTCTATTATTTGGCCACAACCCCAAACCTTTAGCTTTAATAAAATGTGATGTGATAACAACAAATTAATTTGGATGATTAGAATGTGTGACTTCAAACATGTGATCAATGAATAATTTTGTTCCAATATGTAATGCCAACGACTTTGGAGAATTTGGCAATCACTTAACATTGAAATACATTATGTTATGCCATTATCCGAAGAGGTGGGTATGGGCCTTGAATTTGTAGATTTAAATTTGAGTTGATAGATTATGTATACCTACAATAATAAACACAAATTACATTGGAAGTAATTACAAGACATGTCATTTTGTGTGTGTGGAAGGTATCACCTTTTGGAATATTATTGTTGGAGGGCTAGGATGGTTAAACATGGAATGACCACATGTGGAAATGTCACCTTACTAATGTGGATGGCTAAATTGACCCCACTTTGGTTATTGTTCTTGTTGGCTTTCAATGTATGTTGTGTGGCCAATTTTTAAGGGCATCAATTATGTTGGTGTGTGAGTGGTGTTTGAGAGGTTAGCATATGGGATCCTTAATACCACCATTGGATGAAATATTGGTTGGAAGATGGTTTTGCCCTTGATGCATGACTAACAATGGGGTTCACATTTGCACCTAGGCTACTAATCCTTGCACCTTAGAACTAAGGTGTTCATTTTTGGTTCATTCTCAAGAGGGATTCTTTACATCACTATTTGGTTTAAAAGGACCTTAACCCTAAATAGGGGGTAGTTGGAAATGATGTGCTACTAGGGTGGTTTTAATAATTAATTTATGATGTGTGTGTGTGTAGACAACAATAGTTGTAGGTGTTGACATGGTAGCATAGAACAATTATCAAATGTGTTATGCTAGCTTCATAGTTAAATCATAGTTAGTTTAGTATTAAGCTGAATTAACTTAATTAATCCAATTTAGTTGTTGATTAGCAAGGAATCAATTCCAATGTGAAATTTTTTTAATTATTTCATGGATAGCACCCAAAACCTTTTTGGCATGGATGACAAATAAGTTTTAATGATTTGAGATTCAAACATTTTGCTTTTGTGCACATTTGCATTGTTTTTTTATGTTTTTTTTCCTTGCAACATTGTGTATGGCTTGGATTCTTGTGCATTGTAGGTGAGTATGTATTTTTGGTTTGAAAATGATGCACCATTATTTAATGGTTTTTGTCATTTGCAATATGTGTGTGTAAACACTAATGGTAGCACATGACATTTTTGAAATTTTTCCTTTCAATTATCTTTACCTCTTTTTCATATATACCTCCATTTTTTCCCTTGCCCACCTACATGGATATCAAACAAATGGAGGAACATTTTATCAATTTAATTAAAATATATATGTATCTCTATGCAATCTAATAACATAACAACCTCTCCTAACCCTACTTACCTCACTCTTCTCCCAAGGTATTCACTTGCATGAAAAATCATTACTTTTACAACTATTTTTCAAAGACCTTTTCAAAGTCTCCACCTCCTTTATTTTTACCTTTTTCCAAATACATTTAAAATCCTCCCATTCAAAAAAAATCTAAAAATCTAAATTAAAAGAAATATTTAACTATTAAAATACATTGCAATTTTTTTTGAGAAGATTATAAATTTATATTCATAAACATAAGTATTAAGTTGATAGACCTCCATCTCCTTTACCATTATTTTAAAGAAATTATGATTATAAAAATTTCAAATCAACATCATGTAACCTTGGATTAATCTAAAGCTTCTTTTTTGTTGACTATTGGGTTTTAGTTATTATAGAAAAAACATGAATAAAGGTTCACTTAGTAACATACCAAATCTTTCTTGGAGCTTGATTAGACACATTATTTGATCATATTTAGGTCACATGGGTTTAAAGATATTTTAATTTTGAAATCAAATAATCATATTGTAGTATCTTTACCTATCTAACATCTTTTTGATATATATGGTTTTTTCACTTTGGTAGTAAAAACAAATTCTTGAAATCCTTTTAATTGAAGTGGGACAAAAAACGCAAAGTAATTTCACACTACTTAGGCACACAACACATCTAAGTCTTAGGGTATTTAAATAATAATAATGCTAGAAAAAATTCTAGAATTTTTGGCATTCCAAGCAATGAATTTTGTTTATCTAAGTTTCAAGTTCCAAGTTGACATATGTGAAGTCTTGTCAAAATCCCAACAATAGAAAAAATCCATTATGCTTCAATTTGGCTTCCCATAGTACCTAAAATTTGACAAGCCAAGAATCCAACAATAGGAAATTGCACCTCATTTGTTTTCCACCACT
>Ga0116231_10013514_pt1 | contig 11431 bp, 11 predicted proteins | sample S1TSphgellanicum_2_FD_89695 | JGI IMG/M metagenome (GOLD analysis project Ga0116231, IMG submission 89695) | Host-associated microbial communities from peat moss isolated from Minnesota, USA - S1T2_Fd - Sphagnum magellanicum MG | ecosystem: Host-associated > Plants > Peat moss > Unclassified...
AAAAACCTTTTTTTTTTTTTATAACCCTCTTATTGAGGGTGGGCGCCCCGTGGGGGGGGGGGGGGGGGTCCCCAATTGGCTAAAATTCACCTTCCACAAAAATAATACCTGGCCCCAACCATCCTAGAAGGAGGGGGAAAAAAATGTTTTGACATTTTGAAGGAGACATCATTCCTACATCATATTGTTGTCCAATAGGTTTTCACATTTTTAAGTATCTTTAACCCCTATTTTTCTAGAATAACAAGAAGATTAGAGAACTCAATGGCATATTTAAGGGATTTTGAATGATACCCATAAACTTTGTACAGAAATTTTCCAACTTTGAGACAATTGACAAGTGTGATAAAACTTAACTAGCCAATTTTTTCCTATATATGTGCCATGTAATCCAAATTGCTGAAGAATGGGGCATGTTGATTTTTAATCTACATTGTTTCAGACATCCTTAAACCTTGGAAAATATTAGCACCATGAACCCCCAAACATATTAGTTCCCTTGCAATTTTGACCACCATACTTAATTAAACTCCCTGAAAGCAACTTTGTGAAATGGATTGCATGTCCTACCCACAATTTCCCACAATTCTCTTTGGGGTCAATAAAATGGGTATGTGCTTCCATCCTTGTGGAATATAACTATGAATAGATATCCAACTTTTGTCAATGCTAGTGATTTCAATAGGATGGGAGATGGATTGTGATTCCTTGAAAGCATCTTTGGTTGTTTGAAACACAATGTTACATGCATGTTTTCAACCATCTCCCATCCTATTGAATCACTCTAGTGTTGACAAGGTTATGTTGGACCTTAAAAACTTATATAAACTTTGGAACTTTCCATAATCAATCATTTGTCTCCTTTGACTTACAAGACGGAAAATTGTGACAATTTGTGGGTCATAAATTGACTATGTAAAGGACTCCTTAATGTAATATTTGAATGTTGCAAAATTTATGATCCAGAAATGTATCATTTGGCCCAAAATTTTGAAGAAATGCAACAATGAGTTACATTGTGCATGTGTTGATTCAAGGATCTGATTTTGGATGTTGAATACTCCTATGAAAACTAGGTTTGGTTCAAAGGTGATGACATTTCAAGATGGTTTCAAATTTCTTCAAGCAATCCACTTCTGTTTTAATTGACAACCACAAATTAAACTACAAAGTTGCATACTTGATGTTTGTACTTGGGCCATTGTTGAAGTTTTATCTTCAACTTTATCCCTTATGTTGTGAACCCAATACAAGGCTATTAATTATTGTCTAATGCCCTTATTGCTACCATTCAAATGTGCATGAAGTTCATAAAGGAAAACATAGCTTTCAAAGTGGAAGTGAACATGGCAAATCAACAAGATTTGGACAATTTGAGCAAAAAACAAATTGCAAACATACATGAAGAAATCATACTTGGGTGTTAAGCCTTTTTTTGAATTTCTTACACACATTTATTCATACAAAGGCACACAATACAATTGCATTGATGTTGTATCATCATCATAAAGATCTTTCCATGGCTAAAGGATGAGGGCTTAGAAATTGCCAAACATGTGGCAAATCATTGTGATGGATTAATTTTCATCTCAATTTTGTGCATCATTGGGCAAAAAAATTGCAAAGTGACATTGAAAGCATGACAAGTGTATCAATGACAAAACAACATGCTATGTCTGGTAGGAGTGTTGTTGAAAGAGAATTATGCAATTGAGAATATAAGCTTAAACCTTAACTTCACATTTAATTTTTATGTTGAATTTCTTTTAGGTGTGGTTCAAAAGTTTGGGGTTCCAATTTTAAATTCCAAGGGATTCGATATGTGAATTCTTTGATAATGTGGATGAAACGTGAGGTTTCTCGTTTTTGCAATTTGGTGGTGCAACCAAAGGATTGCAAGAACCCATTGGAGTGGTGGAAAACAAATGAAAAGTTGTTTCCCATTGTGATTTTTTTGGCTATGCAAAACTTTAGAATTTTGGGAGCAAAAGAGAAACATAACAACTCTTTTCTATTAGAAGAATACAAGACTTCGTGAGCATCATATGGGAACCAAGAACCTTGACCATTTGATTTTTTAATACAAGAATTGGCCCAACAACCTTAGAAAAACCTTATATATGAATGTTAAAAGTTTGGAAGAATTTTAATTTGGTGAAGAAAACCTCTTTAATGTATTAGAGGGTGATACAAATATGAAATTTGCAGAGTGAATTTAATTTTGCTATCATAATGGGTTGACATTATTTTTGCGTTTGACTAGGTGTTTAAGGTCTCTCCTCACACCATATATTACATGTATTTTTTTCATATTGCATTTGATGAAAATGTGTAGCGTGTTTTATTAGTGGTAGAATTAAGTTTATCTATGAAAACTATTGAATTTTTTGTGCATTACCCAAATACACTTGCATGGTAAAACTTTAAATACAGGGTAATATATATATTCATACCCTTACCTTGCTATATCAGATAAATGACGATTTTTACATTTACCTACATTAAAAAAATTCGAAGGCCTATTTACCCTTACCCTTACATAAGTTACAATTTAGTTTTGGAGACATATACATTTTAAATATATTGTATTAACCTTTACCTGGCTGATATATTAAAATCAATATACCCGCCCAGCACTGGTTTAAACCATCCTACTTAGTACCTTGGTCAAGGGAGAGCTGTCTGTACTCTTGCGCATCAACTCATGTTTAAAATGCATTATAAACGTATACAGCATCCGGATATGGCAAGTTTCCACAAACTTGATTAGTGTGATATGTATCCAGCTAGAGATTCTATCTGGATTCTGTACGATGATTCTGTGATCTGGTGCCCGCAAACAAAGAATAGCACATATATTCTTCATATGGCTGTTTTCGTACATATACGTACAGCACAATTAGTATATACCTAGAGGTGAATGTTGCATACAATGAGGAAACAACACCCAAGCAACACCCCCTCGCCTCTAGCCTCTCATAGGTCATGACTCATGGGTTTACTGTTCAAGCGGCTGGAAGTTAGAACACAGTATCCACGCATGCTTTAGTGCTGGCACGTGAACTCATGCAAATGACTAAGAGTCACTAAATTCGTGATGAGAGACTACATAATTTCGATTGTATCAATGGGATACCCATATAATCATGGGAGTAGTGCCGGTTCCCCAGAAAAGGCTATCATGCGGATATATATATATATATATATCTCTGGAATCTGTGTCCTTGGATTCCGTTTCTACTTGACAAAATGTTTTTATACCTTTCCTTGTATTGAGGGCAGCCTTTTCTTTTCTGGCTAAGTTTAGTGAGTTGACTAAAGAATATTTCAAAATGGCTTTAAAATGTGTTTTCCAGTTTTCTAGTCGCTGTGTTTCTATGGTTTTAAAAAAATCTCCAGATTTCTCTATTGGGTTCTAGTACATGTAGCCAAAAATGTGAAGGAATCTTAAACTTTAATTTTCATAGCATGTTTAAAGCCAAAATTTGACTAAACTGTATTATGGATGATCGCCAGGTCAGCTAAATCACAAATATGAAAACACACGCACACAGATTCTGGTTGGGGGACCAATATGATAGAAGCAATTGATTGTCTCAAAGCTGATTTTCAAACATATTGGAAACATAATGTCAGATGTCAGATAACATTCATTTGGTGCCAAGTTGAAGAAACAGTAGTATGCTAGCTAGATCATCCACGCCATCATCCACCATGTCTGATTTTGTAGGCCTCTTACCACTCCGTCATTATGACAAGGTTACTAAACTTATTGTCACCTTTCACATTAACGACCATTGGGATGAGTTGACAGGAGTAGTGGTCGAGTCCACATGCAGTAACGAGCATGCTCAAGCATGGGTCCAGCATCAACTTGCCGCTGTAAGAGAAATTTGAACCCGATTCAAGGCCTTAGACGCGCACTAGTTTTAAAAGCTTACGGTACCAGTTGAGAATCCATTTGAGAAAAAGCCAATTTCCACCGTCACACAAGTTTTCTGAACAGCAATTAAAGAGCGCCAACCACGCAAAACTAATTTCAAATGCTTAATTAATAGGAGTTATGGCCCCTGGGTCCCTGACTGAGCTGTTGGACTAAGGAACGGGGGCCCTGCTGGCCAGTTCTGCCATGCAACTGACCACTAGGCAATCCCAGCAGCTATGTTTATCAAGTCTTAAAAACCACCGCCCAAATTCCTAGTGTATTTGGAGGAACGCTTCCAAAACATAAGAAACCTGCAGGCATTTCGTTTTCCAAAATCACTAGCATTGGTTTTTTTCCGTGATACCCCATGGGATTTTTCTTAACAAATTTTAATCATGAAATTTTTATGCCATGTAACACCCTCAACCACAAGGATTACCCGAATCAGGCCAACCTCGCGTGGGCCCTTATTTCAGTAATGCCCATGGCCCAGGGCATTACCCTACATACAAGGAACTTGTGGAACACTTCTAGTGTATATGAAGGGCACCTTAACCTAGTATAATTTCTCAATGTACGTGGTGTTAGCCCATGTACAAAATGGACACAAAAGGGTGTGAAGAATAGAAATTTCTAAAAAATTAATGACAATACCAAACCTATAGTTGCAAGGACTATTTTTTTTTCTTTTGAGGAGGGGGAAAGGGGGTGTGAATTTGTTTTGCTTCCTTCCATTGGGAGAGGGTGAAGGAAGCAACCACCTCACTACTACCAGGGTGAAGTGAATGGTTGTTGATTGAGTTGTATATATCTCTTTTTTTTTCCCCCTCTTTATTCCTCTTTCAAGTGAGTCTTTGTCTTCTCTACACACTTCTATTTGTCCATATTGTTTGGACCCACACTTCAACTTGCATGTATCTAACTGGGAGGAGGGCCAGATGCCACTGAGCTTCTATTTTTGGAATGTGGGGTCAAAGAGATGCTTTTATTGGGAGACTGCCCATAGTTCCAATAAAAATGGTGAGCAGCCAATCAATGTGGCTCCTTCAGAATAAAAATAAAAATGCGAGAACCCATGAACTAGTTAATAGAATGAACAAATATACTATTATAACAATACACACCAGTATTGTCTTTTGTTGTGTTTACCAACATTGATTTATCACCAATGATATAGGAAGGAGATTTTTAAATAACAAGGGAAAAATATCTTAATTTTTAATTGAAAGTTCAGTTCCAATCCAAAAAATGGACCAACCCTTAACAAAAGTGCCTCAAAGTCACACAAAATGTCAAAACTTTGATTTACAATTTTAATTTCGACTTAGTGTTGTTGAACCCTTCAAGTTTAGACTTTTTGATTTTTTGACACTTGGATTGAGATGTTGTGCTCCGTTTATCATAAAATCTTGATGGTGGATAGAATGCATGCATATGAATCATGTGGGAAAAAAATTGTTTAATTTTTTAAAAAATGAATGAGTAATTGATATCAAAGTTGGCCTTTCAAAAGAAATATTTTCTTTTTCTTTCATTCATTTCAAGACAAATTTTTTTTTGAATAATTTAGAATTGTGATAGGAAATGAAATATATCATTTTATATAAATTATGTTTTAAAGATGTTAAAAGCATTGGGGAACAAAACTACTCATTGGCTTTCACAGTAGTGTTTCAGAAAAAGGGCATGCCCTACTCAATGACATAACAATTATAGTGCAAGTGCGTCAAATTTTGAAACCATTGTTCCTAGGGACGAGCACAAGGAGGGGGGGGGAAACCAAATTGGTCCTCCCTAACAATTACGGATTATAGGGGTTGAAGAAAATATGTGAATAGGAGAAGAGATAAAGTAGGATTGAAAGAGAACAACTCCAACACTAGTATTGCAATGCCCATATTTGTGTTATATAATCTTGATAATAACACATGTGTTATTTTAAGACCATTAAACTCATTTGATTTTGCAAGTAGCCATTAGCTCCAATGCCTAATGCGCTTTTTGTTGGGATTTGATTCCCCCACGTGGCCCGTTGTTGCAGATTTTAAAGCTTGACACTTCACAAATTGTTGTTTATTGTTTAATAGACATTAAAAAAATTCATTTGCAAGTTGAAGTTCAATACTAAATTAAATATCCATATTTGCAAAAACAGAGAATAAACAATTAGGGTTTTCTTCCATTAGGATTTATGACCTCTTTGATCACAAATTGTACCCAACAATTATGCATTACATCCTTCCCTCCATCTATATCTAAAGTCACCTCACTAACCTGGTGAAATAAAAACATTCAAAAAAAGTGTTTTTGAAGGTTTTCAGTTGCTAGAATTGAAAAAAAAAAAGTCATCATATTTATGTATGTGGCTTTAATTGTGTACCTAAACATATACAAAGATGATTAAAATTTTGTATTTTTACCTAGTTTATATTCATATATGGTTAAATTTTCCTAGGGACAACATCTTTCAATAATGAATGATCACCACTTTAACTACAAACATAATTTCCTAAAAAACCACCACCTCACAACTCTCCAAGTCAAACATTGACAAAAATGAAACGGCCATAAGAGCGAAATATCAACCTCTAAATGACTATTCTTTTCAATGGAAACATTTGCTTACAAGTTCCTTACATACCTTTTCTATTGTTATTTTTCATCCAAAATGTCCCTAACATCAATTATTTATAAAATTTCCAATTGCAACCTTCCAATGAAAAGTGCCTGATCTTCATCTAGCAAGAAACATGTCCTTCCATTTCCATTCTGTGATAACTACTAATGTGGCATGTGTTATTTCCCCATGTGTGAACTTGTTACCCCGCTAATTGAATTTAGATTTGGAAAATTTACTGAATTCATTAAGACAAAGAGTACTTTAAATTCAATATTTCTTACAACATAGGTTTTAAAATTATCAAATAACCTTCATAAAATTCTACTCATTGAGCACTATCAAATAATAACAAAAGTGTGCCCCAACTATTCGCAATTTTTAGTTTTGATTTTATTAAATTTCAATGATAAAATTGGTCAATATTTAGTAAACTTGCATTTAAGTCTAAACATTACAAAATCACCTGAAGCATGAATCACACCGGGTGTTAAAAACTCCTTAAATTAGTGTTAAAAATTGTGATTTTTGAAACTAAATACCAAAAATGTTAGCTAACACAAAAATCTAATATGGCAACTAGTGGTATCTTGGTGATAGCCTAGTGGTAGGCTAATGGTAGGTTAATGGTTAAAAAATTGAAAATTTTCTAAATTCTTAAATTTCAAAATAAAAACTAAATGTTTAGTAGCACCCCAAAAAGTGGCACTTTAACTTAATGTTATGTAAAACCAAACATGTTCCAAGTTCTAATGTTCCCTACATGTTCCTTATTGATTTTCTAATGTTCCTTACAAGTTGTTGAAAATACTTTGCAACCAACATCATTTTTATTATTCACATCGTGGGTCACCATCTCCAATGCTACAAAAAAATTTATATCATCACAAATCATCACTGTAAACACCATTTCCAACACTACAACAAGTTCCATTCAATTACTACCATCATTGTTAAGCATTGCTATTGCTACAATTGATAATGGATTTCAAAAATTCAATGTCCAAATATGATGGAGAATTTGATTGTTTAGAAGAAAGTAAATCTTAATCCTTTAATCTTCCAATTCTAGTACAAACAAACAAACAAAAACAAAACAAACAAGTGCAATGTGAGAATTTCAAATTTCTTGAATAAAAAATGTTCTGCATATAAACAAACAAAATAAGCAAGTGCAATTTTAGTTTATGCATTTCTTGTTGATCCTTCTATTCTACACAAACAAATAATACAAACAAATGCAATGTGATGAAATTATTGATAACACCTTTAAATGTTTTTACAAATCAACCATATATGCAAACCAATCAAGATGCAACAACTAAGCCACCAATAAAGAACATAAAGGTAAAAAACAAGTTCTCAATCAAAAATTTGAGTCCATAATAGAGGTGCAAATTAGGAAACCTCAAGAAGCAAATTGGGAACATGTAAAAATCTTAGCTTTTATGCGAATCAAAAAAGCAAAACACAAAAAAATGATGGCAAAAGTGGATCGTCAACACAAATTTGAAACAATAGTCTCAAAGTGGAGGAAGATCTTAACATTGGTCATAAAGGAATGTTGTTTGGAGCATGTGAAGAATGGTCTTACATGCAAGGATAAATGGAGTTCCATTACAAGCAATTTCAAGAAGAAATTTGACTTCATGGCAAGCATTGGACAAAATCAAGATTACTAAGACATGAATACCTTTGAGAAAGAAATAATGTTCAACTTTTTTATAACTTTGAACAAAACTTGTATGAGATGATCACTAGATTTCTCAACAAATGGCCCATGTTTTGACCACCACACATGAAAAACTTTATGGCTAATGGAGTTGGAATTTGCAAACCAATTAGTTATACACTGAAACAAGCCATTGAACTCAATGACAACTTAATTACTCCAGGGTTAAAAATGTGGTATGAAGATTTAAATGTTACAACAAACAAGATTTATGCACACAATACTGATGAAGCATGATTATATGAGCAACCCCAAATCACTAAGCCACTTTTAACTAAATCTGTCAACTTGTCAAGGGCCACCACACCAATGTAAACCCCAAGATTAAACACATTGTCCTATTACATAACCCAAGTTGTAATCCAACAATTTTGAAATCAATCAATAGTCCAAGATGCAAGAATGAACTAGCAACTCCTTGTTCTTTAAGAAATACAAGGGTGAAGAAAAAAAATTCTTTAGCTCATAAGATCATGGTTGAAACAACAAAAAAGGGAAACAAGCTTTTAGTCAGTCATTCCACAAAATTCATGGTAGAGCTATGGTGATCCAAGAGAGTATGTTTTCAAACAAGTAACTAGACTACTTCAAGGAAAGAGATAAAAACATCAACAAAAATCAAACTAACATGGTGAAAGTTGTTTCCAAATTGACATAAGTAATGAACATGGCATTTTCACAAGTTGCCAACGACAATGAGAACATTTAGGTTGATCCAATCCTAACTCCTAAAACTGAAAATGATACATTGTTGTAAGTGATTAAAAGCATAATTACAAGATGCTAGAATTGAGTATAATATTTCAATGCAAGAAATTTGTAAATAAGGTTATGAAGGTAAGGGTGAACATTAAAGTGTTGATTTGTTGGCTCATCTTGGGCACTATTGATTAGTTGATCTTCATGCAAACCAATTGCTTCCAATTAATGATGCGCATGAGATGTTCAATACTTCATCCTTGGTCCTCAATAGGTTATGCAACAAACAAAATAGGTAAAAACATCAAAGTAAAATAATACTTCTTATATTGTTTTCTACTTGTAAAGTAGAAAAAATAGTTTTCAAAGCTTTTAACCTTTTTTTAACATCTCAAATTAATTGGAACCTTTATATTTCTTCAGTGGCACCCGTTTAACTTCCCTCTAGTTTTTCAAAAAAATTGTACCATATCATTTGGACTTGAAAAAAAATTCCAAAAGTATCCCCAAAAATTATGTTCATTTTAAGTGTTGGGGATTGATTTAGCTATGAAAACAAACTCCATTAGCAAACATATAAAGATTCATGTGTCTTGTGTTAAATATTCACCACATCAATATTAACAGCTAGGGAAAAGGAGACAATTATTTGCAAAACAAATTCATATATTTTCAAATATTTGAAATCTACTTTTCAAACTATTGAAAATCAAAGGTCCAATTTAAGTATTTGCAAGTGCATTGGAAAAACATAATTATATTAATTTAGCTTTTGAAACCAATGTTGATAATAGTTTTTAAAGAATATACCTAAAATTTGATATTATTTTCACAAATTCATCTACTTGTTGTACCTTTTATTTGGAGACCCCCAATTTTTGCATAACAAAGCTATTTTTTGGGCTACTTTATCATGCTTTCACATGTCCGTTTTTTTTTATTGGTGTCATGATTCAATTGATAAAGTGATATCCCTAATCACTAAGTAGATATGGAAGATTTCCATTTCCATTGATGTCAAACTAACCATGTAATTGAGTTTGTTTCTCCAATGCAAACCTATGTAACATTTGTGAATCACTAACATTTCATGGCAAACCAATGCGAATGTCAATAAAACTCTTCTTACAATCCACCACTACCTACAGAAGAATGGAATATCCCTTTTATTTGAAATAATAGTAATCTTTTGGAAAAGGCATAGAAGGTTAAAAAATAAAATGATGGGTGCCATCAATTGCACCTTATACATTAGGCAGGAAACACCACTATTTGAAATCATTCATAACAAGTTGTAACCACATGCAAGTTTGTAAATAACACAAGACACATGAATCTTTATAAGGGTGACTTGCCTATATTTTGTGGTTATTTCAACAACATTGGACTCAATTTATCAGTAATTTGAAAAAGTGTGGACTTTGACATCCTAAAATTTTCCACCCATCAATTGTCTTCATAATCAATGAACAAGAATTTAGAAAATTAGGTAATACATCTTGGTTTCACTCAACACCTAATTTCTATGACAAAACACCAAAAAAACATTTCGTACAATAATCATGAATTATAGCTACAAACAAGAGGAATTCAACATTTTTATGAGCAATTGAAGGATCCATGGCAATAAATCCAAATTATGAAATAAAAATTGGATAGGTTAATGGAAGTATGATGCACAAGTTGAAACAATGTCATACATCCCATGACAAAAATCACATGTTCTTGTGTCATATCCACGATTACTTGTAATGTGAAATGGAAAGTAAGGAAATTATATTTGTGAAGTTTTCAATGATGCTATTGCATAAAAACACTTTGATGGAAATGAACAAAAAGTAGATGAAAGAGAAAAGGGAGAAAAGACAAGAATGAGCAACTCTAAAAGAATGAAGTAGAGGGAAAGAGATTTTGTGCAAATGTGAAAGATGAAAAGGAATGGAAGAATTGTTTGTCTTGAGGAAGAAAAAAGTGGCAATATGTAAAGTCCATGTGTGTTACACAATGTTGTGACAATGCTTGGAAAATGAAACGACAAAATAATAGCACAAAAAAATTTACTACATATGCGAATCATTAAGGTAAAAGTTTGCTAACTTTTTGGAAAAAGGTAAGAATAGTCATCTTGTGTGAATCCAAGCACCTAAGCTACTAAAAGTAATGAGTTTTGAGATGCTACATAACATTTTAGAAACGGCTAATTGAGTGTTAGTGGCCTTAACACAAAAAGTGCTAACACCAAGTGTGAAGGGTGCTTAAGGTCATACAATTGCCGCCATCAAACTAGAATGCCCCCCCTCAAACCCAATGATCCACAAATGTAATAATGTTTGTGTGGGGGGGGGGGGGGGGGGGGGGGGAATTTTGTTTGGGATTTTTTAACAGGACAGGCAAGCACCCTCCCTTTATAATAATAAGCTAGATGGCGTAATTGTGAAAAAGGCGGGATAAGCAAAAG
>Ga0116231_10013515_pt1 | contig 11431 bp, 1 predicted proteins | sample S1TSphgellanicum_2_FD_89695 | JGI IMG/M metagenome (GOLD analysis project Ga0116231, IMG submission 89695) | Host-associated microbial communities from peat moss isolated from Minnesota, USA - S1T2_Fd - Sphagnum magellanicum MG | ecosystem: Host-associated > Plants > Peat moss > Unclassified...
CGACGGATCCGAGCCTGCAGTTCACGAATCCCGGCGCGGCCATCAATGACGGCGGCCGGATCTACCTCGATACGGGCAGCAGCATCGACGTGTCCGGCTTGACCGACGTGCCCGTCGCGGCGACCAGCAACATCATCAATGTCACGCTCGAAGGTGGCGATCTGCAGAACGACCCCCTGCTGCGCAACGGCTTCCTGCACGGCACGACAGTGACCGTGAACGTGACATTGGGATCCCCGCTGTTCAGCGTGGCCCCCTACGCCGGCAACATTGGAATCGGTATCGATCAAATCCTGACGTCTGCCGGCTCCATCGACTTGAATTCCGACGGCGACGTCATTGCGCGGGCCGGCTCGTCGCTAAATGTTTCAGGGGGCAGCATTGCCTATCAGGGCGGCTATGGCCCGAGCACTACGCAACTACGCGCCGCCAACGGGCAGGTGTATAGCATCAGCGACGCACCAACCGACATTCAATACGTCGCCATTGCGAACAACTACTCTTCCACCGACGGCACCTGGGGCACGACGACGACGGCGAGTTCGCAAACCTATTATCCGGGCTATCTCCAGGGCGCGAACGCGGGGTCGATCGAAGTCTTGGGCCCCGCGGTCTACCTGCAGGGTTCCTTACTGGGCTCGACGGTTGCGGGTCCTTATCAGCGCAGCGCGAGCACGCTGCCGACGGGCGGCCAATTCCAGCTCGGGTGTAATTGCACGAACGGCAGCGGGCCGGATTACCGGGCTCCGGCCGTTACTTTGCTGGATGGCTCGACAGACGTGCTGGGAGCCAATTTCGACTATGCGAACCTGGGCGTGACTCTCCCCCCCGACCTCGAGGCCGGCGTCACGCTCTCGCCGACCATGCTCAGCGACAGCGGCTTCAACAAGATCACCATATTCAGCAATGGGGCCGTCACGCTACCGGCCACGAGCAGCCTCAATCTAGCGGCGGCCGGATCGCTCGCTGTGACGTCCGATCAATCGATCACGATCGACGGGGACATCAGCATTGCGGGCAGCTTGGTCGCTGGAACCCTCGGCAGCTCGGCCGGCGCCGGCTCGGTGAGCCTGACTACCACGAAACAGTCGAGCACCGACTCGATTGCTCACGACATCACACTTGGACCCGGTGTCGTCATCGATGTCAGCGGTAGCTGGGTCAACGATTCGCCGCTTCTCAACAACGATGCGCCCGGCACGGCGCCGCTCGCAATCGATGGTGGCACCGTCAGCTTGAGCGCGGCCGGAAACGTCTCGTTGGGAGCCGACAGCCGCATCGATGTATCGGGCGGCGGTTATGTGAACGCAAGCAAGACGCTAACAGCCGGCAATGCCGGTGCCATCGACTTGATTGCCTCGTTTCTCCCGGTCGACACCGCGCCGTACGCGGGCGTACTCGACATCGAATCCGGAGTGTCGCTGGAGGGGGCGGCATTAGGCGGCGGTAAGGGCGGCACCCTCTCGCTGACATCGGGGTCAGTCACGGTCGGCGCCGCCCCGTCGGGCACCCCCGGTGAACTCTGGCTCACGCCGTCGTTTTTCGCGAACCAGGGCTTCGGGAGTTACAGCATCACGGGTCAGAACGGCGTGATCATCGGGAGTGCCGGCGTCGGTGGCGGTGCGCCGATCACGATCGCGCCGGTCGAGGAAAACCTGGCGTTTACGAGCGCCGAGACTCTGCTCCAGCCCACGGGTTCGAATCTCGCCAGCTTCACCGAGCTGGCGATGCTGCCACCCTCGCAACGCGGTGCCGTGTCGTTGACTTTCGCCACCACGGCCTCCTCGACCGGGGCCGGCGCCGAAGACACCGGCAACATTCTGTTATCGCAGAATGCCACCATCGTGATTGCCCCGGGCGCGTCTGCCGGCGGTTCCGTCAACCTCGATGCGAACAGCCTGACCGGCAGCATTTCGATTCTCGGTGGTGTATTCGCGCCGGCAGGTACGATCAACGCGCAAATCGAGGGGTCCAGTTTTGTCACCAACCCGGACCAGGGCTCCGGTTTCGTCCCCAATCAGGAAATCCTGCTTGGCCCGCAGTCGGTGCTGGCGGCTCCCGCCTACGCCCAGATCAACACGCTGGATCCGCTCGGCTATCGGCAAGGCGCGGTATTGCCGGGCGGCACTGTATCCCTGCAGGCCAACAAGGGCTTCGTGGTCACTGATGTGGGCTCCGTCATCGACGTGGACGGGGCGGCTTCGGTAATCGATGTGGTCAACTCCAAGGGCGTAACTGCCACGAATGTCGTCGGCAGCGCCGGCGCTGTGGACATCGATGCGCGAGAAGGCATCGTCCTGCTCGGCAGCTTGCAGGGACAGGCGGCGATGTTCGACGGCATGAGGCTTCCCGGCGCCGAAGCGGGGACCTTGAGTATCGGGCTCGACCTCTTCGACTATGGCGCCACGATAAGCAACCTCAGCAATCTGGTCGATCCATACCCCTTGATGGCACGAACGCTCACGTTGACGAGTGCCGCCGACTTCGTGCCGTCCAACCTGCTGCAAAGCGGGACTGCGCAGATCGATGTGGCAACCATCCAGGCGGGGGGCTTCGACTCCGTAGCACTGAAGAGCGCCGACGTGATCGCCGTTCAAGGCGCGGTCTCGCTGTCGACGCTCGCGTCCGTGACGCTCGATGCGCCCGTGCTGCTTGGCGACGCGAACTCATCGCTGCGCGTGACTTCCGCCTATGTCGCGCTCGGCAACTACTACAATGCGGCGGATTATTTCGACGTTCCCATCAGCAACGGCGGTCCAAATCCGAACATCGCGAACGTCCTCACGCCCACCTGCGCGACAGGGGTGTCCTGCAGCGCCTCCCTGACGGTCAATGCCCAGCTCATCGACGTCCGCGGTATCAGCGGCTGGGCCGGATTCGACAGCGAGAGTCTGATCAGCAGTGGCGACATTCGCCTGACATCGGCACTAAACCCTGTCAATACACCACCTGCTCTCGAAACTCCGGATGGCGATTCCAGCGAGGCGAGCCTGCGTTCCGGACTTGGCGTGAGCGGTGCGCTGACGCTGCAGGCGCAGCAGATTTATCCGACGACGAACACCGATTTCACGCTGACATCGGCGGCTGCGTTGACGGTGGCGAGCGCGCCGGGCAGCTACACAACACCGCTGTCGGCCGGCGGCTTCTTGACGATCAACGCGCCGACGATAACGCAGGGGGGCGTACTGCGGGCTCCGCTCGGCGATATCACGCTCAATGCCGTCGACACTACGAATGCCGCCACCGGTGCCGTAATTCCGGGATCGATCACGCTGGCAGCAGGCAGCGTGACCTCCGTGTCGACCGACGGCGCGATCATTCCGTACGGATCTACGGTCAACGGGCAGCAATGGACCTATTCACCGGATTCGACGATCACACAGATCGTCGCGGCTCCGCCCGCCAAGGCGATCAACTTGGACGGCGCCAACGTATCGATCAGCAAGGGTGCCACTGTCGATCTGGCCGGCGGCGGCGATCTCTACGCCTACGAATTCATTGCGGGTGAGGGCGGCTCGCAGGACGTGCTGACGCCAGCCAACGGCGTCTACAGCTACGCGATCGTGCCTAGTTTGGGTTCGGCTTTCGCGCCAATCGACGGTCAGTATGCGCAAGGGTCCATCGCGGGGGCCAACAGCACCATCTACTTGTCTGGCGTTCCCGGCTTGCCGACCGGAGTGTACGCGTTGCTGCCCGCACGCTACGCGTTGTTGCCGGGGGCCTACGCGATCCAGATCGAAAAACCGAATAGCGGCATTGCGGCTGGCATTGCGGTCGAACAACCCGATGGAGCCTACGTCGTCGGTGGCGTCCTCGGGGTTGCGGGCACGCCGTTGCAGAGCAGTCTGAGCTCCACGATTTTGATTGCTCCCGACAGCGTCGTGCGCACGCAATCTCAGTATACGGACACCTACGCGAACACGTTTTTCAGCGCCGCTGCGAGCTCGGCGCAAACTGCGACACCGAGCCTGCCGGCCGACGCCGGGCTGCTGCAGATTTCTGCGACCGGCAGTCTCGCGTTGAACGGTACCATCGATTTCAGCGCGGGCAGCTTCACGTCCGGTACGACGTCCAGCGGCACGCCGATCACGGTGCAGGGCGCGGGCGGCACCGTGTCGATTCAGGCACCCGACATCTTGGTCGTCGACTCGTCGACGCCTGCGGGCGCCGGCGATCTCGCAGGTGCTCTGCAACTCAATGCGCAGGCGCTCGACAGCTTGGGCGCTCAGACGCTCGTACTCGGTGCCACGACGGCAAATACGGGAGCTGGAGAGCAGATCTCCGTCGGATCGACGCAAGCGGTCGAGCTCGACAATGCGTCCGTCGCCTTGAGCGCACCCGAGGTGATCCTCGCGGCGCTCAATACCGTAACGCTCGATCCGGGAGCGCGCGTGACCGCCAAAGGGACGCTGACGGGCACGCCCGATTCAATCGTCTTGCAGGGCGGCGGTGCGCTGCTGCGCGCCTCGGCGGGCGCTGCGGGACCGTTTGTCGTCGATACCAGCGTCGCACAAAACACGGCCGGCACACTCTCGGTCGGCGCCTCCGCCGACGTTCAGGCCGCCGGCAGTCTGCTCCTCTACAGCACCGGCGATACCACGGCGGACCCCGGCTCGATCATCGCAGCACCGGCACTCGGTCTTTATTCGAGTCGCGTGAGCATCGGCGCCGTGCCGACGGGCAGCGCCGCACCGGGCGGCCTCAATCTCACCACGCAACTTCTGGGTCAGTTGTCCGGACTCACGGAGCTCACGATTGGCAGCACGTCGACGATCGATTTTTACGGCGGCGTGAACCTCGGCTCGACGAACTCGGGCAATCCGACCCTCGCGAGCATCACCTTGGATGCCTGGTCGGTGGACGGTTACGGGGCCGGCAATACGGTACTTCAGGCCGGCACCATCACCTTGCAAAACTCCAACTCGGCGCCGGCAAACGCAACGGCACCTGCGGGCCTGTACGTGGCGCCACCGACCGGAACCGGTTCATTGACGATCGATGCCACGGCGGCCCCGGCCGGGACGACCGGCCAAATCCTGCTTGGCGCCGGCACCAAGACCTTGGCGGGCTTTTCGGGCGTGACGCTGAACGCCGCGGGCACGATCGAAGCGCAGGGAAATGGCTCTTTGACGCTCACCGGCAGCGCGGGCGCACCCGTGAATCTGAACCTGCAATCGGCGGCCCTCACGGCGGCGAGCGGTGCCGGCGAATCGATTTCCACCTTGGGCACGGTGGTTGCAACAGCAACGCCCGGCACCAAGCTCGGCTCGGTCACGGCGCCTCTAGGCGGCGAACTCTCGATACAGGGCTCGTCGATTGCCCAAAACGGGTACATCGATCTTCCCGCCGGCATCGTGTCGCTGACCGCGACGAGTGGCAATCTGAGTTTGGGCAAAGGCTCGATCACCGAGGCACCGGGCTCCGCCAACAATTTCACGGTGACCGATGCGGTCGCCGCCGGCGGTCAAATTTCCTTGGTGGCGACCGCGGGTAGCGTCGTCATTGCGTCCGGTGCAACCGTCGATGTGGCGGGAGCTCAAGCCTCGTCCGGTCAAGCCGCTGCGGCTGGATCGCTCAGCATCTCGGCACCGCAAGGGCAGTTTACCTACGCGGGGAGCAACTTGCAGGGCGCTGCGTCCGTTGGCCAGGAGCAGGGTAACTTCACGCTGGACGTCGCCAACGGACTCGGTGGCTCTGGGCTCACGACGCTCGCGTCGGTCTTGTCTCAGAGCGGCTTTACGGGCGCGATGGCGCTGCGCAGCCGCGGCGATTCCGAACTCGACATCGACGGCACCGTTACGGCGTCCAGCTTCAGTCTGACGGCCGATCAAGGTCAGATCGTCGTCTCCGGAACCGTGAATACGAGCGGCGGCGCGACCGGCAACGGTGACGGCGGTGCGTTGTCGCTCTGGGCGGGAACCGGGCTCACGCTGAACAGCGGCGCGCAATTGCTCGCCAACGCCGGTACCGCGAGCGGACCGATCGGCGTCAACGGCACCGCGGCACCCGCGCAGGCTGGCAATATTACGCTCGGCACGGCGGCCGGCGAACTCACGATCTCGGGCGGAACGGGGGCCCAGCCGACCCTCATCAGCATGCAGGGCGGCGGCGGTGCGCAGACGGATGGCACGCTCACCCTGCGCGCACCGCGCACGCCCGACGATCTGAACGTGCAAATCAGCGTCAGCCAACCGACCGGCGTGCAAATCAACTCGCGCCAGCCGCTGATCGTCGAAGGTTTCAAGGCCTATGCGGCAAACGATCTCGGTAGCACCGACGCGGGCTGCGGCGACGGCGGATCCTGCGACGTTGCCGACATGAACGGTTTGCTGTTCACCGATGCGGCGACTTTCGCGGCTAATGCGCCGGCCATCGCGGGCGGGCTCGGTCTGACCAATAACACGATCCAGGTGCGTCCCGGCATCGAGATCGATAGCAGCGGCGACCTGGTACTCGATGACAGTCTTACGGCCTGGGATCTCGACAGCTGGAACGCGGCACTAGGAGCGCCGGTCAATGTGACGCTGCGCGCCGCGGGCAACCTCATCTTCAATGCGTCACTGAGTGACGGGTTCACCAACAATGGCAATGGCCCTGCCGCGTGGACCTTCGGTGAATCAGGCGGCAATCTCGATTCGGGGTCCTACCGGTTGACCGCGGGCGCCGATTTGAACTCGGCGAATCCTGCTGCGGTCATTTCACAAGCGGTATCGAACGCGAGTACCACCGGGACAGACGTACCGAATTCCGGGAACGTAATTTTGACGCCCGGCAATCTCATCCGCACGGGCGATGGCAGCATCGACATCGCCGCCGGAGGCGACGTATTGCTCGGCTATTCTGAAGTCTATGATGCCAATGGCAACCTGCAGGTCACGCTCGCGGATCCTCTGAGTTCGGTCATCTACACCGCCGGCATCGCCGCGGCGGTGCCGGATCCCACATTGTTCGTCGCGCCGACCGGCACGGGACGGGTGCGGTTCACGGCGGCCTATCCCACGGATGGTGGCAACCTCACGATCAGCGCCGCCGACGATGTCATCAGCGCCCCGAGTGCCCAGCTGGTATCGGACTGGCTCTGGCGTCAGGGTCAGACCAGCGCAACGACGGGTGACCTCATCGCCCCCTCCAAGAATACGAGCTGGTTCATCGTGTTCAGTAATTTCGAACAGGGCGTAGGCGCGCTCGGCGGCGGCAACGTCGCGGTCACGGCCGGCGGCAACATCGTCGACCTTTCAGCGGTCGTGCCGACCAACGGGCAGCTGCTGGGCGCGGCCGATACGATCCCATCGAGCGCCAATGTGGTGGTGAACGGCGCGGGCAATCTTACGGTGCAAGCCGGCGGCAATATCGACAGCGGTGCCTTCGAAGACGACTGGGGTACGGCGTCAATCAACGCGGGCGGCCTACTGGGCAGCGCGGCTAGCTTGGGGCAACTCATTCCGGGTGTTCAGCAGCAAAATATCGCGACCCCCTTATCGACGCCCATCTACCCCGTGATCGTGGTCGGCAGTGGCGCCTTCGACGTCGACGCGCGCGCCGGTGTAACGATCAACTCCGTCGGCAACAGCACGATTCTGCCCGTCACGAGTCAGAACGCGTCATTGACGCGCACCGGGTCGTATTACTTCACGTTTGGACCGGATAGTGCGTTGAATGTCTCCAGTACCGGCGGCGACGTGATTCTTCAGAACGACAGTGACTTGTTGCCGATCAACCAGCTCAACAGCGAGAACTCCGCGCTACCTGCCACATATGCGGTAGGCTCGTTCGGTCTTTATTACCCGCCCAACGTAAACTTAACGGCGTTCGCGGGCGACATCGATCTGCTTGGCTCGGGACTTACTTTATTTCCATCCTCGACAGGCAACTTGAACGTGCTTGCGCAGGGGTCGATCACCGGCAATGCCCCTGGCGCCACCGGTGGATTTCTGCAAATCGACATGGCGGAGACCAGTCCCACCGCGTGGGCCAACGTGGCCGCGCCAAACGCCTCCGCCGGCGCCCCGCTCGCCACGGATATTCCGGTCACGCCGCTGTATCAGAATGAGACGCAACCCGTCTACATAGTGGCCAACAACGGGGATATCACCCAGGGGGACGTGACGCTGCCGAAAGCCGCCGACGTGGTCGCGGGCGGCAACATCACGGAATTGAATTATGCGGGTAAGAACCTGAACCCGTCCGATGTCACGCTAATCGAGGCCGGCGGTACGATCAGCTATTCGACACCGACCGCCCCTGTGACGAACCAGCTGCTGCAGAATACCAACGGCATCACGCTCGCGGGTCCCGGCGCGCTCGATGTGCTGACGGGTGGTACGTTGAATCTTGGCGATTCTGCGGGCATCGTGACCTCGGGCAATCTCACCGATTCCCGCCTGTCTTCCAGCGGCGCCTCACTCGTCGTTGGCGCAGGTTTCGGCAGCGCTGCCGCAGGCGGCATCCGCGACCCCGCTTATCAGTCCTTCGTCGCGACGTATCTTGCGCCCAGTACGAACGGCACTCCGAGCCCTTACGCCGATGCGGTGGTGGCGTACATGCAACAACTGAATCCTGTCGCGAATGCAAACCTGACATATGCCGCTGCGCTGAATGCGTTCGAGGCGTTGCCGAACGCTCAGCAGCTTCCTCTGCTCGCCGAGGTGCTCAGCGACGAACTCAGCGCGACCGGACTCGCGCACACCTTGACCGGGGCGAGCTACGCGCGCGGCTTCGATGCGATCAATACGCTGTTTCCAACCAAGAATGCGTCAGGCGATGCCTTGACCTACTCGGGCGACATCGACATGTTTTTCAGCCAGATCAAGACGGAGCAGGGCGGGAATATCAATCTCCTGGCCCCCGGTGGCTCGGTCATCGTGGGCGTACCGAATCCACCGGCCGCTCTCGATGCCATCAAGACCTTGCAAAATCCAACGGTAGCGGCGGCTGCGAACTTGGGATTGCTCGCACTTGGCCCCGGCGCGATCGAGGGTTTCGCCGATCAAAGCTTCGAGGTGAATCAGTCGCGGATCCTGACGCTCGAGGGTGGCGACATCATTCTCTGGGCCTCGTATGGCAACATCGATGCGGGGGCCGGCGCGAAGAGCGCCTCGGGGGCGCCCCCACCGGTGATTGAAACGAACGCGGCCGGAAATGTATTCGTAAATCCCGTCAACGATGTCACCGGCAGCGGCATCGGTCAGTTGTTGACGGGTCCGAACGAGACCGCGGGGCTCGTCAATCTGATTGCGCCGAACGGCGACGTGAACGCCGGTGACGCGGGCATTCGGGTCGCCGGTAATCTCAATATCGCTGCCGTGGAAGTCATTGGTGCCGGCAATATCACGGTCGTCGGAACCTCGACCGGGGTGCCGACCTCCGAGGCCGGAGCCTTCGCGGGAGCTCTGTCGGGGGCCAATTCCCTCGGCGATGCGAGCAAGAACGCCGTCGAAGCCTTGAGCCAGGACCTCAGTTCCGCCGCAAATTATCAGCAGTTGACCGACAGTCTTGCACCGTCTTTCATCATCGTTAAGCTGTTTTGTCTTGGCATCGAGTGCGAAACCCACTGAGGACCAGCAGTCTCATGGGCTACGCCTCACTGGGCGTCGAGATAGAGTTCGAAAGGTAGCGGTCCCAAGTCGACAGCCTCGATCTGGCCCGGCTGGGTCTTAGAAGCTTGCGGCCGGAGTAGTCGCTTGTTTACCCGGTCGATCAGGCAGTCACGGGGAAGCAACGGCGCGATGCTGCGCGTCTCTGCCACGCTGAGATCAAAGCGAGGTCCCGGCGGCAAGGGGACCGTCGATGCCGATGACGCCCGCCTTCCCGCCGGCATCTGCGGGTGATCGATGATGGGACGCACGTAGATCCAATAGAGATACCGCGCATAGGCTTTGTCGAGCCACAGCGCCTGCGGACGAGCGGGTGCTCTCATGCCCCGATTGAACGCGATGTCGAGACAATGATCGTCCGGCACACCGGGATGCGCATCGATCACCGCGCTCCAGGCATCGAGCAGCCCCTTTGCTCGAGCGCTGTTGGCGTAAAACTGCGTCGGGCCGCTGCACGTCAACTGGGTCGGCGAAAACGCATCGATGCTGTGAGAGAAGCGAAAATACCGATCGCGTGGCTCGATGACACGCCCGGTCGGATCGCGCAATTCCACCGGCATGAAGGCGTCGGTGTACAGTTCCGCGAGCCAATTGTAGATGGCGAATTCCACGCCGGCATCGGCAAGACTGCGGATCAACCGCGGCTCGCTGCGAACGATGCAATCGCAGTCGAGATACAGGACCGGTACGCGATATTCCGCGTGTAAGAAGCGAATGAAGTTGGCCTTGGTGTACGCGGCATCGAAACTTCCGTGCTCGCTGATCGACCGGTGAACGTGCGGCACCTCATACAAGGCGAACGGTAGCGACAGTGTTCGCAATGACCGGGCGAGGCGTTCGGCCAGAGGTCGGTGGCTCTGCGTATACATGCTGGCCACCAAATAGACGGGCCGATCTCGCGGGTGAGCGCTCGCAAGTCCGACCGTTCCCAGAAACTCCGCTCGGCGCGGCAACGGTGCTTGCAGCGTGCCGGCACCGCCGATGCTGGGTTCGGCAGGGGCGGTGACCGTCGGGTCCAGCAGCACGCGACTCGTCCAGGCATCGAACTCGACCAACTCGTGACGATCAGGGTGCGGACGCATGGGGGTGATGCAGCGGGTGTTGAGAAGAGCCGCCGTAAAGGAAAAGGAACTATTGGAGATGGCGAGATGCTCGGCCTGGGCGAGCACATGGTGGTCGATCAGTTCGGGCAAGGCTTCGAGCTTGACACCGAGATCGTGGGCCATTAGCGGCGAGAACTCGGCGAATTCCGCGCCAACGGCGACATCGTCCGTTGCGATATAGAGCACGGGATCCGCGAGGCGCGGCCATAGCTCTCGGAGCCAGCGTAGATACCAGCCCCCGGGTGCCACCCAGAAGCGGCCGTACCCAAAATCGCCGCGGCGCAAATGAATGGCCACGATCGTTTGGCCGCGGCGACGCAGCGCCGCAAGCGCCGCCGCCAGGGTGGGCTGCAATGCAGATAGGGGATCGTAAAGCGCACGGAATCGTGCGGCGACGCTGCCCCACGCTCGCATATCCCCGCAAAAATACCCGGTGATGTCGCAATCGCGAGGTATCTGTGCGAGTTCTCCGCGCAAGGCCGCCATGAGATCGACGTCATTTTCATCGACGGTCGGCAGCGGCGAAGCAATCAGGGCATCTGCGAAGCCGTAAACATGGCGGCCGAACCAGTCCGGGGTCTCGGCGACAAGTCCGTGGCGCTCCGCATAGAGGCGCAAGAATCCATACTGCAAAAGTTGATTACCGAAGCGCCCGCGGTCGCCGAGTGCGCGCATTTGGATCCGAGGGCCATGGCTTGGCCGCGGCGAGGGTGCTGCACCCAGGTCGCGCTCGAG
>Ga0116231_10013517_pt1 | contig 11425 bp, 9 predicted proteins | sample S1TSphgellanicum_2_FD_89695 | JGI IMG/M metagenome (GOLD analysis project Ga0116231, IMG submission 89695) | Host-associated microbial communities from peat moss isolated from Minnesota, USA - S1T2_Fd - Sphagnum magellanicum MG | ecosystem: Host-associated > Plants > Peat moss > Unclassified...
CTTACAAGATGGCCATGCATGTGATTAAACAATTGAAATTGATTTAAAATATGTTCCAAAATTAAGTCACATGATTCTTTACATCTATTCCTTGTTGTATGTAAAGACATTTGTTAATGATTTGTATTTTAAGGGTTTTGAGGTTTTTTCTTAGTCAAATAAAAGAGTAATTTTCATAAACTATTATGTATTTCTTTTTGTAATTGGTTACTTTTTATTATTTTAATGAACATTCCAAGTTTTCAAATGTTTTATATAACGTTGGATTGAAATATGAATTAGACATTTGAATCATAATTAATTTAATATTTTGAAAGGTTTTTTTAAACAAAAACTAAATTCCCATTAAATTTTTTAAAAAAAATTCAAAGTATTATTACACAAATTCCCTTTACATTTGGATAACAAAATAGTTACAAAAATTTAAAAACACAACAACAAAACAAAATCTGTGAATAAGGTTGGAAAGAACATCATGTTAACTTCATTTTAGAAATTAAAATTCATGTCTCATGACAAAATGCACATTCACAAATAACTTGTGAATTAAAAAGTTCCACATTCAAGAAAATTTTACTTTTCAATCTTCAAGTTATAAATAAATTTTGAATGGTTTCAAGTTGCAATGAAAAAAAAGAGAAGTACAAGAAGCAATTTAATCGATTCACAAGAAGTAAAAAAATGCAAGGTAGCCAAAGATAAAAGAAAAAAATGGGTTGAAGTGTAGCCTACAAAGTCTAGAAGTGAAAGAGATGGGTGAAGTTTGATGATTGAGTCAAAAAAAATTGTTACACTAGCAAGACGTGAAGTTGGACCTTGACCACAAATGCTCTTTGGTGACACAAAGATCTTGGGTTTCAAACTTGATGGTGAGGATGTGAAAGCATTATCATGATGTCTTTTGCCATTGGGCTTGACTTGGGGGTACTACCAACAACTTGTTGATTGGGTCAACTACTATGTTCCTCAAGATTTTTTTAAAAATAAAATTTAATAAAGGATTTTAAGAGAAACTTATCCATTATTTTGGACTTTTTGAAGCTAAAAAATGTATTCTAATTAAAAAAAAACAACAATAATATTGGAGGATGAGAAAAGTTGACAAAATGACCTAAAAAGAATTGCCATTGTTGTTTTTCCAAATTTTCATCATTAAACTTTAAAAAACGCATAGATACATTTTCAAAATTTACAAAACTCAATATTCAATTGGTAACAAAATTTTTGTACCAAAAAAATAATATCAATAATATATGTTGTGAGATTAGCCTTAGGCTTGCAAGGAAGGATAAGGCATGACAAGGGATGTGGTCCAAGAGTTTTGAAATTTGGTTGCAGGTTGGAGGTCATGGGTATTCTTGTGCAACTTGTGACCAAAATTTGATCACAAGTTGAACATCCATGGGCACCCATGATGTACAACCTCTTTAGCTTGTGACTAACAGTGCTTGGACCAGGGTATATTTTCCAATTTTGTGATATTGAAAAATTGATAATTATTTCCCTAGAAAGTCAACAAAATTCATCAAGCATACATTTGGAAAAAAAATCCAATTTTTTATAGCAATTAACATATTTAATGAAAAATAAAATAATAAGCAACAAAGTTTTTTTTAGGGTATTTTAATGTAGCTTAAATGGAAATTATTCCTAGGAGGTGGTTGAAAAAATTGTGATCATACATACAAAGTTTGAGCCAAAATTTGCTACATGAACTAGACATGAAGCATGAAATTTTAAACCATATATATGGAAAGTTGATTAATTGTAATATGGATAGTGGAATTTTTTTGAAGTAATTGTGAAAATTCTATCTATAAAATTGGAACCATAGTTGTATATTTATTGTCCATGTGGTACATTATGGTTAGTTTCAAATTCCTTGGCCCAAATTTCAATGTGTGTAATTTATGAGGTCATTTAAATATTTGTTCATTAAATATGGGAACATGATTAGTGGTAACAATTGTTTCAATTTTTTTTGAATTGTGAAAATGTTAACCTATGCATCAAGATTGATGAACAAAGCAATGCCTCCAAATAGATGTTGATGTGACAACCCAACACCTTATTTACATTTAAGTAAATTATAAAGTTTATTTTATTTTTCAATAGTTTAATTGCATCTTCTATTTTTTTCCATGTAATTTGTACATATTACCAAATATGGGACAAGTTTGAATTGACTTTCTTGAGTTCATTACATCTTTTGTGTTTTTACTAATGAACACAACTAAGGGAAGTTACTTCCATTTTTTCTTAAGTTGTGTATAATTTTGCATCATGACATTTTACGCCACATTGTCTTTGTCTTCATTAGCTTGATTTGCTTATTGCGGGAGATGCTTGAAACCTGCACAAAATTCATGATGTACATTAAGCATTCAATACCTTAACTCGCCACAACACAAAATTCATTCATCTACTGCACAACTAGGTTGTTTGAACTATGCAAATAAAATATGAATGTATAATCAACTATGTTTTTCCCCAACTTGTTGTTTCATTAATATTCTTCATTTTTTGCATCATTCAAAATTATTGAATTAAATGATGACGTGTTTATTTTTGGCGCCTACCTTAAATGACATATATCTTGCAAGGCTATATTTGACCTTTGGCCATATGTTTATTATATGAATAGCATATGGGAACTAAACACACATTTTAAAATTAGGCTATAATATGGATGTCCTTTCACAAAGGACAAAAAAATTTGTATTAATCTTTTTTCATCTTTAGTCAATTTTTTTATTCTAAAATATTGATATGCATATAGGTATGTCTTGAACAAATCTTGTTTGCAACCTAATGTCTCAACATCAAATTTTGTGCTTTACGGTTATGTTTGATAATACTATCTGGATTTTGCATTATGTAAAAATTGCAAGAAAAGAATCTTTTGATATTCATTATGATGCAATGTGTAATTATTTGTTACTTCTCTAGAAGTGTTGTTCTTAAGGGGAATTGTCATGTTGGCACAATGGAAAAGTTGAATGAAAATTGCTAAATATTTTTCCAAAACTTTGAAAAAGTGTTTTGTAATTACCATGTGGCCCTACATGGTAGTTGGATGCTATGAAAATTCTTCCCCTTTAGATCCCATATCAACATAAATGGATCAATTGTGTTTATTTGGGGGTTAGAGCAATGTGCTTGAATAGTAACATAATCATAATAATAATTGTTGCACATCAATGATTTAGAGCATATGGGGCTTAGAACCAAAGACTACTCATTACCTTAGCAAAGTTTTTGCGTCACATTATGCAAAACATATTCTTTAAAATCTTTTACAGGACTAGAGTTCTCAAGGTCCAAAAATTAGGAACTAGACTCTCCATACCATATCTGCTCCATGTTGAAAGGGTTGTCATTTATTTAAAAATATAGTGTAATTGTTGTTAAATATTCTTGACCACCCTCATGTTATTGGCACATAAGCTTTTATCAGTTCATGTTTACAAGCATAATGATAATGATACACCCACATGAATCTAATTTTTCTTAGTGAAATCCTTCCTTCCAGGTTTGGATATTGTTTTATAGCATTAGGTCAATTGTTTCCAAAGTGGAACCTCCTATATAAATTAGTGAGTGTAGATTGTTCCATCTTAATTGTCTTCTTTGTCATCTCGTGTCCAACCACGAAATGCTTAAGTCTTTAACAATGCACCTTCTTGCAACCACTTTGGCCATTTGAAAATTTGAATGTGATTTCACAAGGTTGGTCATTGTGAACTTGCATGAAAAATACATTGTAACATTTGCTTCACTAGATTCAATTTTTTATTCATTGTTATTTTCAATGCTGACAATTTATGCATGTGTAGCCAATGCATAACATTGCATTAAAGGGCCCAAGAAACAACTGAATGAATTCGCTTGATAACACTTGTCACGTGATATTGCCTTGCCCTTTACATTTACACCAACTAATGTCAAATATTTAGAACTATGGTGTTCAACATGTCCCTAAGCTGCTTATGAGTCATGACATATTGTTTCTTCACCATATCTCAAATCTGGACATTAATTGTTTTTACTCAAGTTGGATTGATTTACGTCAATGTGATATTGTGGTTTATTATGGAAGAGTTGTTATCACTTCATAAGGAAAGACTTCAAGAAAGGGATTCGAACCACAACAGTTGATTGGTAACAATCATAACTTGTTTCTTTAGTAGCATTATCCCACCAGGTTAGCCCACATGTTTGGATTTAAATAATTGGTATTATTTCTTGTACATGTATAGCATTACCTTTGATGCAACTCCCAAAGATGAAAAATTGCATCACTATACCGCAAAAAAAATCCTCTAGAGATTGCAAAGAGAAAAGTTTTCACAAAATTAGCTATCTTTCATGAAGATTTTATGTGATTGAAGTGTGTGCTTGGTGTTGAAAACTGAAACTAAAACTCAGCATTGAAAGAAAGAAAAACATGTGGATACTTTGAGACAAGATTTTAACATGTTGTGAACATGTCAAAGCTTCTTTAAGTCAAAGCTTTGTGATCATGTACCTAAAGGAATCACTACAATGCTGCTGGCCAGCTTCTTCCCTTTCAGTTAAGGAATTGGAAACAAAAGTCACGAATCCAAACATGAATAATTACTGAACAAAAAAAACTCACTTTGTCCAAAAAGGGCAGTCAATGACACAATCCTCATCAAGTACTCAAATATGATACATGTCTTTGGAAAAGGAAATTTGTCAGGATATCACTTGGGAAGGTCAGAATTAGCTGCTGGTTACTGCAATGCAGTAGAGCACGACAACAACACACTACTGCTGATAACTCCAAATCAACAATGGTACATGTGGAGAGAGTCCAGACGCAATTGGCAACAGTAAGTCCTGGAGTGAGAGAGAGAGAGAGCAAGATAGCCACAGTACCCAAAACACCAAAAACACAATCTGCAAGGCTGTTTAAAGGAGCAAGAAACTGTGTCCAGATGTAGTAGATACTGTCACAAACACAGCAAGCCTCACCCCACCAGCGGTTAGACAATTGTAGCTGCTCAGAGCACACTTTAATAACCAATGTCCTGAGGGTCTGAAAAACTGTCTAGACAGTAGTTTTGAGAGAGAGAGAGAGAGAGAGAGAAGGATTACAACAGTAAAGGGGCAATGTGACCCATGCATGAATCAAGAGCCAGATTGTTCCATATATCTGAGCACATTCCTCCGGTATAGCCCACTGGTTGAAGTTGTTTGAAGATCAGTCCAAAATGTCTCTAGATAGCCCTTTGTAAACTGAAACTTTGAATGTAAAGTACCTTTCCCAGATTGATACAATCAGAAGTTATTTTGCCAAAAAAAATCAATCCTTGAGATTGGGAATATCCCACACACATACACAGAATGCACTGCTAGATAGTAGTTACCTCAAGGGGAAAGATTACCCACAACTGGCTTACCCACATGGTCAGTAGTAGAAGCTGGAGAGCAGAGAGATAGTGACAATGAGAGGGAGATTGAAGGGCCTGCATTGCTTCTGAGAGATGCTGGGCACTGCACTGGACCTGTAGAGTAAGGCACAGATGCTGTCCGATGATTACCAGGCAATACCATAGACTGCACAATTCCAGACTCACCTGCCATACTCAAGAAAGGCAGAGACCTCAATGGAGAAGCCCCTTCCAAAGTGCCAATGCCCGTGTCTGCTGGTGCTGCTGGAACCCTTGTTGGATGATAGATTGGAAAGGATGTTTGAGCAACTGGGCTAGACATGTCACCTGCACACATGGCTTTTTCCATAAATGCATGATTATGTAATCCACTCCAATTGGCTCTTGGCTCAATGTGTGTGACACGCTTCATTGACCTTGGTTGCACTTGTACTAAACGGCACAAGGAACCGCTTGTCTGGGTCATGTGCTTTAAATTCTCCAGCTTTGGAGGTCCAGCTGCAGCAGCTGATTCTTGCGGCATGCAACTGAATTTTCCTGGAATTGATGTAGCAACACAAGAATCCCCAGCAGATTGACCAGAATTGCTGGCCAATTGTCCCATTGATGAGATCATTGCAGGCAAAGATCCACCATACATCCTTGGCAAATTGCCTACCACATCCTCTACTGATTGAGGCACCTGAGCAGCTGTGTTCAATCCAGTGTTTTTCACATCACTGTTGCTAACAGACATCATGTTTGGCCAAATAAAACTCCCTGGAGGACGGCATACTTTAAAACCAGTTGGTCTGTTTCTCCATGATGTGCCTTGAGTGTTCCTCCCTTCAGAAGGATTACATTGGTTTTGCTGAGAAGTGGCAGCAGTGTAGAAATGAGGAGCAGCAGGAGAAGAAGATACCATATTTGCAACTGGGTCCATTTTGATTCTGTTTTCACTGGCTGCCAGCATCTGGAGGGGCTGGCTGACCACTTCTGGATTGCAATATGAATCAACTCTTGCCAGACATTGAAGCCTTGCTGTATTAGTGTCATCTACACTTGCAGGGGCACTGGTGTTGCTGCTACTTATGGTACTACTGCTCAGACCATTGCATGTTGGCTTTGGCAGCGACACATCATGCTTGGCAGGCACTGATCCAACTCCATGCACACAAGAACTTGCTGGAGTGTGGCAGGCTTTGTTAGACAGTGGGTTTGCAATTGCCCCACATTGGGCACCCTCCCCAATACATATCAAAGGCATGGGATTGATCTCAGCACTCACATCAAGTGGTTTTAGAGGTAGACTTGCCCTTGTTTCAACATCTGGATATGTTGAGAATTGAAGAAACTTCATTATGCAATTGACTTGTGCCTGTAAAGTGCAATGATGAGTTACTTTCCTGGTTTTCACAGAAGATCCAGTTCATAACATAACACAGTGGTGAGCTGCCACCTTGCAAGTATTCTAGCACACAAATCCCTCTAGGAAAAACATCCTGGGTGCACACTCCAACTCAATAATAAGAGGAATCACATACTTGCACGGTTTCAATAGCTCGATGTGCATCTTGAAGTTGTTCTTCCAACTCTATGTTGTTTACATTGTTTACAGCTGTTGATTGTCCAGCTAATTGTTGCATTTTGCACTCCTGCAACAAGTGTACCACTATCACATCTTATCTTGAGCCTCAACTTTTTGTGGTCTATAGTCATGTAGAGGACTAGCAGGAGCCAAAACATCAGACACAGGACTTGCTCATCTATATATTCCTTTGGGTTTCAGAATGTGCTGCACTTTCAAGTACCTGGATGCCAGTGAATATCTTGCCTTTATGCAGTGGAATTCTTGTAGCTAGATGTATCCATTTGAAGATGCATATAGACTGGAGCATACCTGAGAGAGCTGCTGTACTTGGTTTTCAAGAGTGTGAAAGTGTTCCAAAGTAATGGCACCAGAAGATCTGTTTCCAACATCATGGGTCCAATGCACCATTTGAGTGATTCTCTCTGCAGACATCTTGGAGATCTCTAAATGAAATATCATGCAGCTTATCAAGATTTGCTCAGTCCAATAGCAGTTCAACATTCACATGGGTCAGCACTTACTCTGGCTTAGTCTGTTGGTCATGTTGTTGTGCATGCGCTGGACTTGTCAATTCAGTCTTGAAATTGACCATTTCTGTTCTGGTCCTGATCTTCTGCAAAACAGAAAGTCCAGTGGATAAGTTCAAGTGAAGTCAGAAACATCGCTCCTAAGAGAAATTCAATGTGTTCCAAGGGCACATTGAAATCAAAACCACCTAGAGATGCATGCATGGAAAGCAATCTAAAACACTGAAGAAAACCTGTCTGGGTCGAATCAGTCAAGTTTTGGTCAAGTATGAATGAAGTTGCCATCATACCTCTGTCAATGCCGCATCCATTTTACTGCCATCCCCTGTACTTGGAAGATTGTCAATGTTGTCAGACAGCAGCTTCTTCTGAACAGTGACAGAACTCTGAGCCATGGCTCCCAGCTTTCGTTTCGATCCAGCTTTGAATCGCCCGCATAGAAACCTCATCTCACTTAAACCCACAAGAGAAAAGGCATTATGGATGTTGATCCAGTAGCATGGTATGCTAGAGGTGGGAAGAAGATCGCTACTGATTTCTCCAAACACACAAGTTCATGATCTACTGAATCTGCATTTACACAGACTGATTCCAACTCTTCCTTTCAAGTTGGCACATGATGACAGGTGCTGTCAATCAAGAATCATGAGAAAAACAAATAATGTTGCATATACTGAGTACAGTTCATATGGAGCTGAAAAGATATGACCCACTTGACCCTAAGTACCTCTTGAGCTTCTCCACTGCCTGCTTGAGTTGCTTCATCTCTGCAGCTTCACATGCAGTCATTCCCCAACCAAAGTCCCAAGGTCTTCCAGGAAGTGTGTCACCGGGCTTCCAGCCAGCGGGAGGGAGCCAAGAGGGGTCCTCAACACCAGCAGCTTTTCGTAGCTCCATCAGGCTGGCATCCTCAAGCCAGTACTCCATAGCCCCTTCAGCATTATGTCGCCGTCGAAAGCGCTCCCCTGTGCTCACAACTGTGTCTGTCATGTGTTTTAGAAGGTGGTCGAGTAGGCCGGTATCACCAATGTGCTTTCTTGCCTCCTCTCTCAGTGCAGGCCTCAAAATTGGCTTGCCTGGTACTGTTCCACGCGCATGCATGATGCCAATCAGCTTCAGCTGCGCTGACTTGTACCTGGGGACATCAGATCAGGCAGATGAATCATTCTTTACATGTGTTTGACATGTGAAGTTTCATCACATTGGCATTTACAGAGAGGCCTAGAAACATGGAACTTCCAAGTCTTACTATGCAAAGACTGAATGAAATCAATCAAGAGATAGATCACCAAATGCTACAGAGCACAAGCATGTTGAGAAGAGCCCTGGCTTGACAGACCTCTCACTTGACCATCGGCCTTGCATATCTTTAGGGAGTTTGAGAGTGCCAGTGCCATGGCTCGGAGGTCTGTTTTGTTTGACTCTCACACTGGTATGAGCAATGTTTGCAGCATGAGATATCAGCATTCGCTTCATTCCATTGGCTCTTCCGACTGAGGATCTCCGACTATGCAATTCTGTTGGACCAGCTGGATTTGCTGCTCCAGTTAGCCAGTTGCTTTTGCTGCACTGGCTACTAAAGTTGTAGGGGACATACTTATCTGGAGCTTTGTGTTCACTTTCAGGTTCCTCCATTGTTGGATGGGCAATCTCTGGAGTTTTGTCCTTGGGAGAGTGCAGTGTATTGTTGCTGTTCATCATACCCATGCCACATGAGGTGCAGTCCAGATTGCGTGCCCTACTCTCAAAGGTCACCTTCTTCCTGAACCCCCAACGAATAAAGGGCTGATCATCACTTGCTTCTTTGCATGCAGGCTGGACTTCTGTGGCATTTGTCTCTTCTGTAACAGCAGCAGTAATGTGACCACCTGCTGCAGCATCTGGACTAGTGTTTGTTAGCTGGGTCAAGAGCTCAGCTGCAGCAGTTACTGTCACCAAGGCTGAACTTTCCTGGACCTTCTCCATCTTCATCTGATCTTCTGTAGTAATGCCACTCTGAAAATTTGCATCTGGATCATTGGGTGATGTGGAACTTGCACTTCTCCAAGCTTTGACCTCATTTGTATAACCTTTTCCATGTTGCTTGAAGTTTGTGGAACCTGATACCTGGGGACCATCAGCACAATTTGCGCATGGGTCTTGGCTGCTCACTGATTTCTCCCCTTTCGCTGCTGCTGCCATAGCATCAATGCTGCCATCGTTATGGACTGTTTTAGATGATGATTGGTGTTTGACAGCAGATGATTCCTGCTGCAATACACAGCTTGCAAACTTCAGCTTCTGAAGATGCATCTTGTCCTCCTCCTCTTTACAACCATCACCCCAGGCATGCTTAGTTAAGAGGTTCAGACTTGTCATGACATCAACCTTGCAGTTTGCCTCAGAGCTCTGGGTAGAGTCAGGTCCAGTCAGCCAAAACCCCTTGAGATGGGCCTGGTGAAGATACTCAGTGCAAGAGATTGGTCGCACCAAAACTCTCTCCGCTACTTTCTGACTCATGATGAATTTCACATCCAAATCAGGCTTTGTCCCCATCAGTGGCTCGGCTATGCCCATTTGCATCATGTATCTTGTAAGCTTTCTTGGGGTGTTGTGCACATGATGATCCATACAATCATACTTCTGCATCTTCGAGTAGAATTTCTTCAGAGATACTGCGCTTGGGTAACTCACAGTGATGTGTAATTTTGTCACTTCTGATATCTGCACATGATGAGACCACCAGACAAACTACTATTCTCTTGTCATTGCAGTTCAAGTAGAATCTTCAAGAGACAGAAGAATTTACCAATTGAATTTCACACATGGTGCAAAAACGTCAAACTGTATGCATCACATCTGCATCTAATTCAGGAAGGTGGCATTGCAAATCTGGTTCAGGATCCTGATCGGGGTTCTGACAGCAGACATTCGGAATTCTTGTTTTGGGTCCATGATTTTCTGCCTGGAGAGTCTCAAGATGTCTTGTTTGACAATACCCACATGGTTCCAGTACATGCATTGTGCGACATTGAACCTCGTTCAACTCTCCGTCTGCAAATACTCACCAAGACAGCTCGAATGCATTGGATGTCGTGGGGAGCTTCTGGTGGTAGACATTTCTGATCAATCTCATACGTGGTTCCAACAATGGCTGCAAAACAAAAATTGAGCAATGGAACTTTCAGAACTCATCATCCAGATCATGTCGCCAGGTCTCTACAAATTTTCTCAAGCTGAGCTCTGCAGTAGCAACTGGAAGATGTGGTGATGATCTTGATCCTGTCTTGAGTTTGTTAGCAAGCAATTCGACTCGGTTGTGTTTATACCTGTGAATGTCGACTTGTCAGTTAGTGTGAATGAACTGGAGCTTTGCAACTTCTTGTGGTGGTGACACTGTTGTTGTTGGTCTTCTTCTTCCAGCAGCAGCTGGGATGCAACGTTGTCGCTGGTGGTGGCGGTGGTGGTGTAGCTGGTGTTGCCAGCAGCAGCGCTAGACATCGAAGTCATCTTGACTAATTTCCTCGACGAAGTTCCTTTCAAGGAGCCACCCGGGAGTACTTGCTGCAGCTTCCGCTTGTGCGAGGACTGTCCCGAATCGTCATCCATCTCCATTCAAGCGCAGAAGACGACGACCCAATCGTCTTGTTGATCATGGAATTGAGACTACCTGAGCAAGTGCCTGCAAAACATTAGTGCAGCAGCGACATGACATCCATGTAGCGAAAAACAACAAATTCTTCACGAAAAAATGCACCAAATTGCACAAGAAAACATTCGTTGGAAAGCTAGGATTCACCTCTACGCCACAAGCGGAGATTCCAGCGCCACCCAAGTACAAAATCCCGACGCGAATTCGGTGAGACTAGCCGGCCAACAACGAAGGCCTTCAAGGAGCGCAAGCGAGGCAGCGCGCAAACGCGCGAGAAGCA
>Ga0116231_10013518_pt1 | contig 11423 bp, 5 predicted proteins | sample S1TSphgellanicum_2_FD_89695 | JGI IMG/M metagenome (GOLD analysis project Ga0116231, IMG submission 89695) | Host-associated microbial communities from peat moss isolated from Minnesota, USA - S1T2_Fd - Sphagnum magellanicum MG | ecosystem: Host-associated > Plants > Peat moss > Unclassified...
ACCACCACCACCACCACCCACTACTAAGAAATCTAGCAACAAAAAGCTCAAGATTGTGACTAGAAACAAAAAAAAATCACCAAATTGAAGAAAGTTCACAACAACAAGATCCAGAACATGATCAACCTCTTCAACAAGTTCAACAATAACAAAAAAGACTTAGCAAAACAAAATTAGACACCACAACATCAACCTCAATAACAACAAATCAAACTTTGCAGAAGATGAAAGATAACAACCATCCACAACAACATCAGAGCATCATCAACAACAATAACAAATAACAAATAAAACTTAACAAAAAGATGAAAGACAACAAACATCCACAACAACAAACAAAACTTAATCAAAAATGAAGAAATTTACAAACTCCACAACTTACTTCAGCTAACAACCACCAATTTCAAAACTTAGCAAACAGATTAGAGAAGACAACATTTACACAACAAGATGATACTTAGCTAAACATTCCACCACCTCTAGAGCAGCAAACTAGTACTACTACAACTTTTCCACTATCTAAAACCCTCCTCCCAAAAACTCAAACAACAACAACAACAACAAACAACTTAGCACAAAACAACAAGAAGCTGAAGCAAAATGTTGGGCAATAATTAAAACCACCACCACCACAACAACAACAACAAGAAGTTGAGGCAAAACATTGGGCTATAATTAAGTGTGCAGCTTTGATCTTTACATTTATGGGTTCTTAAGGTAATAAATATTGAGAAGAATTGTGCATTATTATTAATTAGGGAAGAGAATGGGAACTAGATTGATTGAAATTTGAGAGTTTCAAAGGGGTTGGAAATCTTTTGTAGTAAGGTGGGTCTTCTTTGCCCTAGGGCTGAGGATCCCATGGAAATTTCAAAGGAGATTTTGAGTGGGGTCAGGACTCTCAAATATAATATAAAAGTCAAAATCGACCTTGGTGAGGGACCTTCATAATAGGAGGGAAGTAATTCAAAATTCCTCTCAAAATACCCTTTTTTTTTAAATAATAAAATAATACTTGGCAAACCCTAGTGTAAAGAGCGCCTAAGGTTTGTTGGAAAAGAATTTTGCTTGATTTTTATTTATCCCAATAATATAATAAAATAAAATAAAATAGAATAGAGTATTGGGGTCCTTCCCCCCACCCCTCCCTCCCCCCCCTCTCTAGATGGGGGTGTTTTGCAATTGGAATTTGGAACCCCCCAATCTAAATTTTATTTCATACTTATGGTTCATGCTCTCTAATCAAAGTGAGGGATACTAGAAATCTCAATGAAAGAAGGTGGGTTTTTCTTTTTTCCTTTTACTTTTTTCATTTTTTTTTCCCTTTCTTTCATTTTTTTCATTTTTTTAAAACCTGACTATTTGGAAGTTGGATAAAAAGTATGGTTTTTTTTATTTCAACAAAAAAAAACTGAATGAACAGAAGCAAAGTAATTAATTAATGAGGTGAGTGGATGAATGAATGAAATTAGGAAGGAAGAATGAAACACATGATCATCTATTCCCATGAGAGGGTTCTTAAGAAGGTTTGCTATACTACCTAACAAGTTTTGTGATCTAAGAATTAAGAACTAATTAAATTAGTTAAATTAGTTGTTAACTAATTGTTTAATTTAAAAGGCCTTGTAATTAAACCCAGTTTCTTGTTTCTTTCCCACAAAGACTTTTTTTTCTTTTTTTTTTTCTTTTTTTTTTCTTTTTTGAAAAACACACACATGGGGTTGGGTTTTCCCACACAATATATGCTTAACCCCCCTTTTTTTTTTGGAATACCTAACAATTTGGGTTTTGTTTCACTCACACATGTTGATAGGCATTTTGAATTTTTGCCGCTCCCTTCATCATAAATATTTCCCACCTATCTAAGCATGTGAACATTTTTTCTCCCCCCCCCCCAACCCCCACAAGAATAAATAAATTCATGGGGGAAGTAAAAAGGGTTCAACTTCCAATAAGAATAAATAACTTCAAGGATGGAAATAGCTTATACAAACTCCTAGAGAGGAACTAATAAACCCTAATCCCTTTGCATTTTCATTCATCAGCTAATGGGCACCCTTGGAAAGTTTTGAGATTTGTAGTAGGATATAGCTTCACTTTTGTAGTTTTAGTGTTTTGCTCTCAAGTAGTTCCCCAACTACCTAGCCTTTTGTCTCAACTAGTTCCCAACTTCCTAGCCTTTTGTCTCAACTAGTTCCCAACTTCCTAGCCTTTTGTCTCAACTAGTTCCCAACTACCTAGCCTTTTGTCTCAAATAGTTCCCAACTTCCTAGCCTTTTGTCTCAACTAGTTCCCCAACTACCTAGCCCTTTGTCTCAAATAGTTCCCAACTTCCTACCCTTTTGTCTCAACTAGTTCCCAACTTCCTACCCTTTTGTCTCAACTAGTTCCCAACTACCTACCCTTTTGTCTCAAATAGTTCCCAACTTCCTAACCTTTTGTCTCAACTAGTTCCCAACTACCTACCTATTCAAGTTTGAGAAGTTTCATGGTGGTCAATGGTGAACCTCATTCCCCCTTTAAAAGAAACTTAAAAGAACATTTTTCATCCAAGGATTAGGAGGCCCTCCCTCTCAAGGCTTTCTATGTTTTGGATGACTTCATATTGACTAAAATTCTTGGGATATATGTTAAATAGTGTGAACACTGATATTTTGGTGCTCCTTCTCAATTAGAAACAAATTCTTTAGATTCAATTTCCCACAAAAAAAAATTGTATTTATAAAGTAATTTTTTTAGTAACCCTAAACCACAGCCAAACAATAAATATAGGATTAAAAAAATGAGGTGATATTAGGAACAGCTTAGGGAACACATTGGGAACAGACCAAAAAAGCCCCCCAAAAAATCCATCCCTTCCCCTACCCCCAAAACCCAAAAGAAAAAAGAATTACTAAGCCCCCCCCCTCCCCCCTCCAGCATTTTCATTGGTTGCATGAAATTTTTATTTCCAAATAGTTTGTCACCATTTTCAACTTGGACTAATTCGGGGATACTAACGGGGACAATTTGAAGTTTGCTATAAAAACTAAGAACTTAGTTTTTTTTAAGGGTAGTTGCTACAAGCTTGTAGCATTCTAAAACCCTAAACCCTAACCAAAATATGATTTTGTTCCAAAGAAGTCGATTAAACCTTTTGAAATAGACTCTATTAGGCTAAATCTGACCCACCTAAGGGTGGGTATAAATTTGCATATTTCACCTTATGTTACAATTTTTTGAAGTCATTATATAAACCGTGCCGTGCCATATGACGTGTAAGATTAATCCAATCTATCTATGAAGGAAGGTAGTTTGTTTTGTTTTGTAGTTATGAGATCCACCAGCAGGCCTGGGATGCTTCAGATCGTGTTCTAGGTGTCTTTGGAAAGCTCTCGACAAGGAGAGGGGTGCAATGGGCTTTGGTTCCATGACGTTTGGACTTGAGGTGCAAAAGTTCTTGAATATTGGATGATTTTCTTCACTGAAAATTAAATTCTTCAAATGTGCCTTCAGTGTTGTTGGAAAGATCTTGATGAGCAGGATTTAATGGAATTTATTTGGTAAGATTTGGATTCAGAATGGTGGGAGATATTGACTTTTTTTTAAGTGATTTCTGCTGCTGAAAAATTCAAATAAATTCCCAAAAAACCAGGTTTTGGGTGGAAGGAAAAAAACCAGTTGAGGACATGGTAACACTTGGGCCAAAAGCACAGGCCACACTATAGTTTCCATTAAGTTATAGCTACAACAACAATGGAGTCTCAACAAATTTGGTAGAATAGGGCTTAGAAGGCTGGTATAAATAGGGGGTATGTACTTGGTATAATATGGGTACAAGGTTGGTAGAAATAGGGGTATATACTTGGTGTAATAGGGCTCAGAAGGTTGGTATAAAATAGGGGTATGTACTTGGTACAAAATGGGGTACAAGGCTGAAATAAATAGGGGTATAAAATTTGGTATAATAGGGGTACAAGGTTTGTATGAATAGGGGGTATATACTTGGTATAATAGGGGTACAATGTTGGTATTAATAGGGTTATATACTTGGTATAATAGGGGTACAATGTTGGTATAAATAGGGGTATATACTTGATATAATAGGGGTACAAGGTTGGTATAATCTTGGTATGATATGGGGGGCGCTAGGTACACCTCACCAAAACCATGTGGTTTGAAGGTCAAAGCTTGGGTAGGGTTAGCAATCATCGAGTCCTATTAACATTATTTCATTCATTATTGGTCTGAAGCTGTGGTTTTTACTACCATCTGTGTGCAATTGATGAGTTTTGTTTATTAAGGCCACCCATTCAAAGCTCCTCTCTGGCTGATGAAATCAATTTCACCTTCAAGAGGCTTAAATAGCCATATTCAAGGGGCTTAAATAGCCATATTGAAGTGCTTAGATTGGACATTGAAGAGTTTTGCATTGTGAAGGGTACCCTCCAATCCATGATTCCTGCTCAAGGTTGAATGCCATAAATTTTTGCACCTGCCAAAAAAAATTATGTATTCAACCCCAGCAAAAATTGTCATTCAGCCTTTATGTTTAACTCAATAAATAATTAAATAATTAAATATAAAATGTTCATCTTTTGAGAGAGAGAAAGAGAGTCACTTGTATGCCTTTCTTTCCTAGGACATTTACATTGATTTCTTTCCTCAAAATATCAATTGGCTAAAGATCCTGCACTCAATGTGAACATTATTGTTGTCAACTCCCTTCCCCCCTTACCCCTCTTTCCCCTCATGGCTTATCTTTACTAGATCTTCACTTTGACTCATACATATCATAGTCTACAAAATATGGGTTTGACTAGCATTCATGGCAACAATTTTTTATTTTTATTTTTACTTTATTTTTTTGGGTGTGGAGCAATTTATTTTGACATATTACAAAATACTCTTGTAAAAAAAAACATGGCCTTACATAGTTAGTTCATGAGGTTTCAAAAAAAATTAAAAATTAAAAATTAAAATCACCAGATTCCTACAGCAAAGTTGTAGCAGGTAGCCAAAATATTATAAAAAAAGGGATTCTAAAATTTTCCTACTTTCATATTTGGTGGTCAATAGACAAATTTGGCTAAATCTTCTTGTGGATGATTTTGCCAGTTTGGTTGGCTACATCACAAAAATTGGAAAGAAAAAAAGCCCAGTGTTTATTATTTCCTTGGGAGGGAGAAAGAAAGGTTTTGTTTAGTGTTTTGTTTCTTATTGTCCAAAGAAAAAGAAAACCCTTCTTGATAAATTTTTGTATTTTGGGTATTGACCCATTAAAGGGATGTAGTGATAAAACAATGAAGACCCATGATTCTAGAGCTGCTTGGGTACTTCATTGATGCTAAGGTACTTAGCTGATGATTGGGTTCAACTCTCTAGTAAACAGACCCCCCCCCTCCCCCTTCCCTTAAATTGCAAGGGTGTCTTGGACAGACTTTCATGACCAAAAGTGCAATTTTGAACATGATCCAAGAAGTGGATTATGTGTAGGATAAGGGCTGATAAGAGGGCCCTTTATGGGCCTTAGGGAATGAATGAGGGACTGGTGTTTTTAATTGCTGCAATTTTGTTTGAGAACTAAAGATAAGAAGCTTGAGTGAACCTGCACCCCATGACTCCACCAGTCCCGTTTTGGATGGAGGGCAATTCATCCATCGATTTTGGGTTCGCCAACAACCTGGAACAATTTCATTTTGGTTGAGTTTAAAAAAAAGTCCCCTTTTTGAACTTTTTTTTTCAAACCCATTTTACAAACCTACCAACCCCATTCTAGAGCTTGCAACCCCTCTTCCCCTTCCTACATTTTTGGTGGGCCCAACACTCTAGTGTCAAGTGTCTCCAGGAGCAATGCACACAGCTCCATTTTTAACATCATTGCTCATTCTAGTGTGAGTTCCATCGTGCCATCACCTTCGCTTGTTGTCATGTGAGTTCCATCACACCATCACCATTGTCTATGTCTCCAAGTACATTCTGCACCTTACCCCCTTTTGTTAGTTTTTTCTTTTTCTTTTACTTTGCATGGTGCTATAGAAGATGACAACGAGCAATCATGTGTTGTCATTTTCCTCTTCGTGTTGCCTTGGTACAAAAGACAACGACAAGTAGTTGCGTTGTTTGTCGTCGTCTTTTATGCATTGCAAAAAAGGTTTTGATATGCAATACTCTCATCATTTTAAAAAGATGGTGGGGTGCAATACCCTCATCATGATTACATTAAACTTGTTAAATATTTTTGTTAGATTTTTTTGTAGACATTGTTCCAAACCCTAATCATGCGCCTCAAGAAGTTCCTTCTCTAATGCAAGATGAACATGGAGATGTAATGGAAGACAATGAATGAATTCATGAAAGCTCAAGAGAATGTTGCAAGGTGAATGCATACACTAGTTCTTATGCAACCAAAGTAATGTTTCGTAGACACTTGGACCAAACACATGGCCTTCAAAAGCAACCAAGTAGATCCAAGCATCCATCTACTAATCCTAGGGGTTTTAAGCAACAAGACCACACTTCCATGAATGTTTATATTTTGAACAACTCACATGCAAGGCAAAAATGGAATGAAAAGAAGGTCTTTGATCGAATTTTTTTAAAATGAAATCTAAGTGGGATGAACTTCAAACCCAAGCACAACAAATGCAAGAGGTACAACAGCCTTTGTTGGTATGTTTAACCTCCGACATGTTGTTAGGCATCATTAACATTCTAGCATGGTGGTGGGGTTGATCCCACAAAGTGCATGGGCATGATTTGAAAAAAATGGCAACTTTATTGAAGCAATTTGAACAAGTAGAGTCACCTATGTAAAACCTCTCAAAATTGCATGGGGTGTTTCAAAATTGGACATCAAAATCCAATAAGTGTAATTGAACAAATGAAATGGATGCAATATCAAAATATCACGATTTTAAAATTATTCATGGATGGTACATGTTTTCATATTTAATTTTATTCTTTAATTAACATTATTTGCATCTTTTAATTAAAATTTAATTTGTTTCAAAAAAATTTTAAGTTAAGGTTTAAGGTATAACAAAAGAAGCTTTTGTGGCCAATGTGATTTAAGTTATGTTTTAACATTGTCAATTGTTCACCCATCATCATGTAACAAAAGCTACAGTCACTACTACAATTCATGGTTTTTTAAGAGGTTCAAATTGACTAACTTATCATTTTGACTAATGGACAATGAACATATACATTTTGACTAAGGGCCAAGAGCTTGAATGACACATGTATTTGTTGATTGATCAACTTAACTATAGTGGTTCATTTGACTAAATACAAATAGTCAAGTTGTACAATCTTAGTCAAAATGGTCAATGGTCTTTAATCAAATTGAACAATTAGTCAAAATGGCCAATGATCTTTAATAAAAATGACCATGGTTCTTAATCAAATTGAACATTTAGTCAAGATAGCTAATGATCTTTAGTCAAATATGACATGGTCTACTACCTTATGAATTTACCTCTTACCTACTCATCCACATATTTACTTAACTACCTACCTACCTATTACACACCCAACCACCTACCTTTTATTTACCTACCTACCTACATACTTACCTACATTTTTCACTTTTTTACAACCTATTTACTTACTTACTCACCTACCAACATATTATTTATTTTCCTATCCACCCACTTACCTACCTAATTTTGCCACTAAGTGTAACCATTAAATTAAATCGTTATGTCTAACCATTAATTTTACCTAAATTTTAACCATTAAGTTTACTTTAATTTAGCCATTAAATTTAACACTGAGTTTAACCTAAGTTCAACCATTAAATTTTGCCAATAAATTTAACCTAAATTTAGCCATTAAATATAGCCACTAGGTATAACCTAAATTTATCCAATATGTTTAATCATTAAAGTTATCCACTAGGTTTAACTTAAGTTTAGCCATGATGTTTAACCATTAAATTTAACCTAAGTTGAACCATTACATTTTGCCAATAAATATAGCCTAAATTTAGCCATGATGTTTAACCATTAAATTTAACCTAAGTTTAAACATTATGTTTAACCAATGTTCAGTCATTATGTTTAGCCATTAGGTTTATCGATTAAATTTAGCCACTATGTTAAACCATGAAATTTAACCATTAAATTTATCAACTAGGTTTTGCCATTATGTTTAACCATTAGATTTAATCACTAAATTTAATCAAAGTTTAATCATTATGTTTGGCCATTAATTGAAGTCAATGAGTTTAACCACTAAGATTTTAGCCATTAATTTAAGTCGGTGAATTTTGTCATTAGGTTTAACCATTAGTTTAAATCGATGAGTGTAGCCACTAAGTTTAACCATTAATTTAAATTGCTCAATTTAGCCACTAAGTTTAACCATTATTTTAAATCACTGAGTTTAGCCACTAGTTGTCACATAGATTTAGCCATTATGTTTAATGATGTGAAATAAACAACTTGATAAAAGTTGAACACCTTTGGTGGCGTAGTCCATTGATAAGCACTTGGTTTATCATTGTGAAAATTTGGGGTTCAATTCCTTATACTTACAACCTATGTGCATGTTTAGAAGGTTAGGGTAGGTAAGTTAGACTAAGGTAGTTCAGTGAGGTTAGGTAAGCTAGGTTAGGTAAGCTGGGTTAAGCTAGCACCTACCTACCTAAGTGTTTTTTTTCAACCTACCTAAATTTATTTACTATATACTTACCTATTTACCTACCTATTAAGTTTTTAAATAATAATCCAAAAACTAATTTTAATTTAAGTATAAATTTGATGCAGTCAAATGGTCCACTATTTAACAATCAAATAGTTAGTCATTTTGTCATTCACTTTGCTAATCAAAATGACAAGGTCCATTTTGACTACCTAGTCACATAGGACATGGCCAAAACAACTTGTCCAAACTAATAGGGTGGTTTTTTTACGCTTATCACTTTTGGGTATTTTTTGACTAGAAAACCCATTAAAAAAAACCATGAATTATAATAGTGAATAGCTGCTACAAACTATTGCACCAATATGGGCATTGCATTTAGTTCATTCTTCAAATGAATAACCTTAGTCAAACTTGTGATGAGGCTTTAATGCATGTACCCACCATTTTTATATTAAGCCATTGTAGCTTAGCTTAGCATGATGTCTTTTTGTCACCATCATTTTTGTAATGTATTGGTTACTTGAACATTTTTGTATCAATCCATTTGTTTTCATTTTGAAATCTAATTTTGGGATTTTTAGCTTTTGGGACCACTTTATGCCATGTTGCACATAATACTTCCATCCATCACAAATGGATGACATTTACCATAAACCAAATGGCATACATGCAACACTTGGACAAAACATGCCTAAAACAATTGTTGGGATATGGTTGTGGTAATATCAATGGAACACAAGACATAATGTTTGTCAAAACATTTGTGAAAGTGTTCATGTTGGCGCTTTCATCTTTCATATAAGCTATCACCTTATCATATAAATAAAATGGAGTAAGTAGATCTTCCAATTGCCATGGTAGCCCCTATTGTCTCATGAACTTCAAAAATTTCAACAATAACATGACAAGGAACCCATTGTTTGCTACTATAATTGACCACCAAAGCAAATGTGTCAAACCCACCATGGGACGTCCAAACATCAAACGTGGCAATAATTGTGGTGGCTTTAACAAGGGCATGAAGAACATGGGATTTTATGGTCTTCTTGACCATGTCAAGTATTACCTCATTACATAATTGTCATTTGTTCGAAATGTGACCCTCCCACATTGGTGAAAGATTAACCTCTTAAACCAAATGTTTTTAGTGGAGTTCAAAGGGTGGTACCCTTTGGCAATATATAAACAAACATCTTCTGATAATTGATGTTGGGCAAGGTCATAATTCTTATAAAAGATTCTAGAGTTGAAAAAACTAACAATGGAAGGGGATGTTGGAATTTTCCGTTTCTTGGAAGACTACTAGACATGAGCTAAAACAGTGACATTAGCAACAAGTCTTTTGCTCTAGTACAGGTTCAACATAGGAGAACGTTTTATAGAAACATGTTTCCTCATTGTTGTTGTTCCATGCACTTTGTTATAGGTGACAAAACCCTTGTGATGCTGAATATTAATTTGTATAAAATCATTTTGGTAGACATTATGGTAGACAACACATTGCATCCTTTGACACTTTGAAGCATCAACGACTACAAAGAATCATTAAGTCTATAGAAGGCCCATGTACTTATAGTTTTGTGCCAAGGAAACTAAAAATTATATATTTACCTCTAGTTATAGAAGGAGTCGTTGTTGTTGAATGTTAATTTCAAGTTGCAAAACTTCCTCATTTGGATTCTTTTATCCTTAATTAAAAACCATTTGCTAAAGGTTGTAACAATCCAAACAATCCCACTACATTATGACCCTTTTTATGTTGCATGGAAACCATTACTTTATGTTCAACTAAAACTAAAAAGATTATTCCTAATAAAAGGGGTATTATTATTCTAAGTATTCTTGTTAAAATACCAATGATGTATAGTTTGATTTTGTTAGCTTTTTAAAAATCTTGTTCCATGTTAAAAGTTACAAATATATGTATATCTTTTTGTTACCTTTAGAAAAACATGGGTTGTGGATCACAAACTAACAAGGTGAGGGTACTTTATAAGTGATTAGAAGGTAAACCTTTGGAGGTAATTTAAATAAGCAATGGCCTTCCTTAAAGAAAGTTGTAAAATGTTATAAGAATTTTGAACATGACATGTTATTGGTTATAATTTAAAAAAAACAAACACCCACCTGCGATTACCTTTCAGCATTTAGTTCATTCACGAACTCAAATCGAAAGCCATCATCTACTAGTCGAAATTGGCCAAAATGTAACCACTTTATTTGTGACCACATGCGACTATTTTGCAATTGCCTTTCGACATTTTTGCAACTAATTGTGTTGGTCATATTTGCAACTACATTGTAATTAATTTGCAATTATTTTAGTTTTCATCTTTCTATGTGAACAACATTTAGTTTGGTTTTCATCTAAGAACAAAACCTTATTCCCATTAGTTACAACCTTATGAATATAGAAAGGTGTATTTTGTGTTTTTAAAAATATATAATTAGGTATATTAGGATTTTCAAATGTATACTTTGAATATATATGATGACCATATTACATGTGCAATCAAGTATTATTATTAGCATAAATAGTGTCGATATTATTGTCGCAACCCCACTTTGGCCAAGTGTGGGGGTGAAGCCTAACACTTGGAAAAGTTGGAGGTTGGGAGTCTTCCGGGACTCTCGAATGTTCAGAGCTCGACAGCAAGGGGCCAAACACCTCACATTGGGGTGTTCTTGGTGTCATTGGAAAGGTCTTGAAACGTAGATATCGAAAATGCCCTCGCATTGGCAATTCGGACATCTGCAGCCCAAGTTATGGGCAAAAGAAGGGCCGGGAGTCAAAC
>Ga0116231_10013519_pt1 | contig 11420 bp, 10 predicted proteins | sample S1TSphgellanicum_2_FD_89695 | JGI IMG/M metagenome (GOLD analysis project Ga0116231, IMG submission 89695) | Host-associated microbial communities from peat moss isolated from Minnesota, USA - S1T2_Fd - Sphagnum magellanicum MG | ecosystem: Host-associated > Plants > Peat moss > Unclassified...
TGGGTTTTGTTTTCTGTGTCAGTTAAACTGCCCGGACCTTTGTTTTCTTTTTTTTTCTTTTTTTTTTGATGGGTTTTGTCCGCCAGGGGGGGTGCATTATGCACCATGTTCACACTAGTACTTTAAAATAGGACTGCTGTATGTGGACAAACAGTTTCAGGAAGTTTTGTTTCATGTTTCAGCATAACCATGTTTGAACTTTGAACCCACTGATGAGTTCTGAATATATAATCTGGCTTCAAACAAGATGGAGGATTGGACGAATCAGGTTCAGACAGTTTTTGTCACTCAGTAAAATCAGGGTTTTGGTATCAGACAGTTTTTGTTATTGGGTCAAATTGTTGTTCTGGGTTTAGACAGTTTTTGCCAATCAGTCAAATCAGGTTTCAGGTTACAAAGAAAACATCTTTGTGAATAGTTGGGAAATCACATTCTCTGCTTTATCTAGAATCATAGGTCAGCATTTGAGCATATTTAGATGTTCCTGATGACAACATTTTGAATTTAGGATTCATGAACAATTCAGACTCAATTGAGTAACATTCCCTTGTTGCGCTGTGTACTATAGATGCATGGCTCTTTGTTATCCCAACCCTTGTAAGGAGAACCCATAACTACACATACTAATAGGCTAGTTGTAACATTGCCTCAGGTACACAATTTGGGGTGAGAGTTGCTACTGAGGTGAGTCCAATCCACATAATTGTGCTAAACCTAATGGATGAATGACGAAAGCACATTATGAAACATACACTGGTTAAATAAAGTCCCGTAGACTATTTAAGAATCACCTGCAATCCAGCCTACAACCGCAGATACCCTCCTCAGTCTCTCAAAACTTCAAGCACATCTGGAGCACATTTTGAAGAGATAGGGAAGAAGCAGCATGATATGTTGTACCTCTCTTCAGTGAACAATCAGTTTTCTTTACAATAAATAGAAAACAATTGTATATGCTTGGCCCTATCATTGATATTTGGATCACTCTTTGCAATCACCATAATGATCACAAGTTGCACACTGCTGTTGCTAGTACTATCTCACTCCCAGTGATAGTGAAGATTCACTCATCCTCAAGATGTATTTTGTTCAGCAACCATAATATATATAAGCCAGCAACTGACTTTGACTTCCAACATAGTGCAGTGATCAAAATCTGCAAACTGGCAAGTCACTTTCACTACATGGTTCCAACATATCCAATAGGTACACAACCTAGTATCTCATTCCTTCATGAACAGCTGTGGAACTCTGCCATTTTGCTTACATGTTGTCGACTTCTTCAGATTGGCACTTCTTAGATAGACCCTTAGGGCACCAAGTGGTTTTCTGCATTGTGAGGTGATGAGCAGCACATGACCAGTACTCACCTTGACTGAGGATTGACAGTTATTGGGGTCTTGACTAAGTAGTCTACATAAACACCAGATTCTAGTTCCCAAAACCTGAGTTGTCTCTGCAAGAGAAATCATTCCACACACTTCTCACCTGTCCAATTTCCAGATGGTCAAGTAGATGCTAAAGGGAACAGCTTAACCCCTAAACGTCATGACTGTGAATTTACACTGAAAAGCAGCCCATATTGGGCTTGTCTGATGTTCAGGGGTTAATACCTCCAAGTGACAGTACCCTTTGGATGTACTGAAGTGCATGCCATGGAATCCAATATATACTATGTACATGTGCATAAAATAGAGACCACTGTTGCATCATGCCATTATATTGGTGGGATGCCTGGGTCCCAGGCGCTTTCACATAATCAACTCCATATAATGGCATGTGCACAAAGTCAAATGCTTCATGCATCTGTTGCTGGCCCAGGGTAGGCAGGAAGGCTCAGAATCCGCTTGTCAACAACAGGAATACCAACTGTGAAGTGATAAAGACTTTGAAACTCAGTGCCCTTCAGTCCCAGTATGTCGTGTACTGCACAAACACAATTACGAGATAAGAAGTCACAATTTGAATGTCTACAAGTTTCTTCAACTGAGCTGGCACAGCCAGTTGGACTGTTGACAAATAGGGATACTGTATGCATAGGACTTTGAGTGAAGTAGTCTCAAGGCACAAAGTTGGGAACAAGCAGAAACGGAGAGAAACTAACCTGCATCATCAAAGTAGCAGCCAATGCCTGTGGCAGAAATGCCAAATGCATGTGCTTCCAGGTACAGAACTTGACCAATTACACCTGTTTCCCAGAACAGGCGAGGATACATCCAGGCACCATGATCCTGTATTGCAGGCTCAAATCTTGCTACCATGCCCAAACTAAAGCAGCTTTCCCCTGCTATATCCTATAGTCTCCACAAACCATGGATTATTAGTAAAACCTCAGAAATGATCTCAATTTAGTGAATTATGAATTATAACCTGAAGCTGATACAGTCAACCAACTGTAATGGAATGTTGTACTCATGAGTTTTCTGAAAATGGATATTTTCTTGCCATATGTCAGCTGCAATGAAGATCTATTGTTTGAAGACAGAAAGACAGGAACAGTATTCCTGAGAATAAGCTGAGCTTGTAGCTAAGAAGAAAACATGGCATGTAAGAGAATGGGATGAGATACAATAAAAGAAGCATGAGCATGACAGGTGAATTATCTGGCAATAGGAAGAATCATGCAAGAGAGAAAGACAAGGGGAAAAACCTGGTGACAAGAGAGGCGTGCTGCCAGATCTCTACAATCCCCCTGATACAGTTTATAAAGAGGTAAGTTGGAGGGGCAACCTTCTGGCTTCTCCCACACAAACTCTGGCCTCATAACTTTTTGAAGGGCTTCCTTGTGAGTGAAATTTCTCACTAAAATGTAGACTCCTTGTTCAAGTCCAACGACTCGGTGTACAAACAAGACTAGATGAACCTCAGCTTTCCACGGCAATGCTCCAAAGGGGAGTTGACATGGTTCAGATTGAACCCCTGTTCCACCTGTGGGTAGTGTCTTCAAAAGCATCTGATAAAATACATCTAAGAGCATGCCATACTGGCTGTCCATGTCCTGAGCACTGCGACGCTTGCGCACCACCTTGTATCAACAAGTAATAAATGATCAGCTAAGTGAATGACATTGGTGAAACTGAAAATGAGGATGATGACCAGTGCTGCACTGAGATAAAACCACATTCAATTGCTCAATAATATCTTGCCACCAACTTACTACCAAAATGAACACACTGCACACCTGTCGCAATGTCAATGGTTCATATGCTACAGAAGCTAGAATTGACTGTGCAACTTGCATGGACCCTGAATGTGGGGAGAACTCTGTTGCAGGCTTAAGCGAAGCTTCTGCTGCTCGATATATTATGGGCCAGTTCACATGCTGCCTGCTCAATACATTCATCTTCCCCTTCCACTGCACACTCTCCATGTACTCTCTGAGATGTGCCAGATGTGGCTGTAATGGTTTGGCATTCACATGACCTGGTCCCCAAGCACCCAAGAGCAAATAGAGTGAAGAAAACTCAAAGAAAATGTGTTGAAAATTTAATATTGGGACATTGCAGAACAAACACCCAAAAAAATACAATGCCAAAAGTACAAGAAAACATGAATTGGATGCTAGAAAGTTGTGGAGGGTGTCTGGTTCCAATAGAAACTCACCAAACGGAAAAACAGCCATAATGCAATCTCCATGCTCAAGCTCAAGGTGAGGAAAGACACCCTTTACAGGCCCTTGCTCTGTGGAACTGGGCTCCTCATCATGTGTTAGGCCAAGCAGATAGTTCACCTGCTGGCTGCCATAACCATCAAGCAAGCAGGCATTCCATCCCAGAGATCCTGCTGCAACAGCCACTGCCCCAATGGCATGACCCACATCATGATTGCAATACCTGGTCACATATCAATCATACACCAACAGATTTTTGCTCCGGCTTCAAGATTCAAAGAAAAATCATAAACCTAACAGAGATGCAGATTTGAGTATGTGACTGAAATCTTCCTACCAAGCTCAATCTCAAGCTACCAGACTGCAAGGCATAAACACTCACAGCACATTCCCCTTGAGAGTTTCTGACCTGAACGCTCGCTCGCCATACTTCCAAGCTTCCCGCCAGAATATCGAAGTGAACCCTAGCAGGAGCGAGCCAGGGGGCAAACCCTGCGTCAAACCCTGCCAAACATCTGGAGGCAATTCCGCTCTGATCTCGAGAGCGTGCTCTTTAGGTGCGTAATGCGCCACGAACGGAGTTGCCGACACGCCTTCGATAGCATCAGAGACGACATAGCCCTCGGTGGGATGCAGATTGCCGCTGCTAGGGTTTACTCGCAGTGACCAAGTGGAGCGCCCCGCGGACTTCCAAGCGGACAAGGCGAGACTGTCGTACAGCAGCTGCGACAACGAGGCTTTGGTAAGCGGCTTGGCCAAGGAAGAAGACGAAGAAGAAGAAAACACTGCCGGGTACAAGGGATCGTCAGCAGACGGCGGCGACTCGGGCAAGTGCAGCAGCGGTTCCACTTGCGCACCCTGGTAGCGTCTGAAGGGATTGGGCTGATTGGCCCAGTCGAGCCCGTGCGGCCCCCGAGCATAACGCTTCAGATGGTGCTTAGTCGCCGCATGGTAATCAAGCAGGGTGGAGATGGCGGAGTCTGCAGTTGCTGGTGCTCCTGGTGCTCCTCTTCCTCCTGCCTCGTGGGCCGCCATGGCCTTGGCATGGATGGAGCGCCTGACGGCAAGCGACGAGGAGATGGAAGCCAAGCGGTTGAGCGTGCATAGGGCCATGCAACAAAACCAACAACCAAACCCACCAGCCAACGCGCCACGCACCCGTCTCTCTACTATGCACAGTATACGAACGTACGGGATATCATTTTCTGTGCCCGGCGGTTCTCTGAATCTACTATGGTGCGTAACCGTTCCATTTTGTCGAATTTTTATGCAACGAATTTAGAGTCTAGACCAGTCATATTTTTTTGTGCAAAATTTTGCCAAAATGAGAAATGAAACATAAATTTTCTGTTGCACATTTCTCCTTTCTGGTGAAAAATTGTCATGGGGAGAACAATTGCCAAATTTTGAAAAGAAATTAAAAATGCTTTTGCCTTGTAAAAACTAAAAACCTCCAAGATATATATTTTTGTATATTTGGAGGCATGCTTACAGAGCCTAAAATCTCTCATAGGGCATTTCACCGTATGTGCCTGTGGGTGTTTTGTTGTTATTTGAAATGGCCCGGGCGTGTTGTCTTTTTTCCTGTAGGGTATCACTGAAAAATATAAGATCACATGGATTTTTAGGGTTGGTAATTCCCTTGGAGTAGGGGAGTTCTAGAAGTAAGTGCCCCTTGGCTCTGCTTGGGGCAGGTGTCCTACTTTTGGAACTCCTTGCTCCTTGGCTATGACCCTACACATTTTCACTCAGGGGGAGAGAGAGAGAGAGAGAGAGAGAGGAGGGAGGACATTTTTGGCCTTGCCTACGAAGGCAAGGATATTGTGTTTAGATTCATTATGGAGTATAGTAGCTTAATGGATTTTGGCCCCTAGGTAATAATAGGTCTATTTTTATATGAGGATTTTTGAAAGATGATATTTTGCCTTGTGTTAACACTTGAGATTAGTCATAGAGTTATAATAGAGATATCCGTAAAGTCAGGAAAACACAGCACCCGTACCCTGAGTTTGGTCATACACAGGGTGAGATTCAAAAAAAACCTGCAAAAAAGTACATTAGCATCCAAGGGGGGGGGTGAAACTCAGAAAACCATCAATTTTGATGGTTGCTGAGTTTCACCGTCTTTCTTTTTTTTCCTGAGGGGCTCCACTGCTGTTACATAGATTTTCACTGCTCCTACCAGTGCAGCTACTATAATTCCTCTGGAACGTTGTGCATTAATTGCTGAGTAGATTCAGCATTTCGTACTGAGATTTAATAAAATTTCCTTACTTTACGGATACATCTAAAAGAGGGGTTGGGGGCTGAAAGGAGACCGAAATACAAGGTGAATTTGCGGATATCTCTAATATCTTGAAGGATTTTGGTTCCTTTTAGAGGATTTTTTTGAAGATTATGTTTTTTCATGGCGAAATATTTGAGTTTCCATAATTCGTCTTTTGCCTTAAGATACTTTTTAATGTAAATGGCAATGCCCCAGTGTGACACACCCCTTGTTGATTATCCAATATCAGGAACAAGATAGAAGTTAAAAACTTCATGCATCCAATGAGATTATTCAAAATGCAAGTAGGAGGGCCCAATTTTTTTCCTTCTGGGGGAAGGGGTGGGGTTGAGATTTTTTTTGATATTTGTGTGTTTCCACCATGTGCCTCTATGTTCCCAATAGGTTGGTTTTCAATGGTGCTCCAAATGCTTTCGTCAAGTTCTCAGGTCTTCTTAATCTGGCACAATAACGCCACACTTTATCCCATACCCTTTGCCCAAAATTTTACTTTCTAATAACCTAGGAGCTAGACCAAGGGGAAAGGCCAAATTCATGTTGTGAGTTTTAAATAATAATAATAATAATAATAATAATCACAATAATTCCAATGATGAGAAATTTTGAAGAATTAGTGTATGAGAAATTTTGCATAATTCTTCACATGGTTGTCCCTAGACCATTCTAAAGACAATTTCAAGTAGCATTTACAACCTAGCCTTTTGCTTGCTCAATTATGTTCCTGCAAGATTAAAGTCATTTTGCAAGAATAATTTAATTATGATAATCTCTTCATATTGAAGATTTGGCTCTAGTCTAATTATGAGGTGATTGATCATGCAATATTTTGAATCCAGATTTTGAAAAACCATGTCTCGGGTCATTAAGTTGAGGTTTGAACATACTATGGAGCAATGTTTCTTTTAACGGCAAATTTTAGCCAAATCCCTAGCCAAATCCCTACCTTTCAAGGGGCCTGGCTACCTCCAAGCTTGAAAAAAAATAGTATATTTTTTAAAATTTTGCTGAATATCTCCTTTTGTTCTCACCTGATTTGCAAGAGAACCCATTAAAAACAAACACATGTCACCATGAATGTGCCAAATGGCTTTTCCCTAAGGTCATGATTTGTCATTTTCGACCTTGTTTAGGAAGGAGGGGCCTTCTTGTTCTCTCATTTCCATTGTTATTTTCATCACATTCATGATTGTGCTATGAAAGGAGTCACCTTCAATGTTGAAATTCTTCTCCTTTGATTCATTGAAGTTTTTAACATGCTTGAGCATGCCATCACTAATTGTTTTTTTATGCAATTTTATTGTCAAAGTTCTTTACAACAATGGAGGTTCATTCACCTACAATGACATAGCCTCATGAAATATTTGTAAAACTTACAAGGTACAAATGCTTAAACCTTTTCCCCTTGAAACTTGGATTTGTTGCAAATATGAACGTTAGGATTCAATGTTCAAGCATGATGCAGAAAGGTTACAACTTGCAAGCCTTAATCTTTTCAAGGCATGTTAATCATTTTTTAAGGTTAGAATTAATGTTCAAAGCCTTGATCCTTTCTAGGTCAAAGCAACTGCCAAGTTCCAACATTAACATTTGGGAATTGGTTGCTTGGATTTTGTTGGTGATTCAATGTATGATGATGGAACTTTGACATTGGTACAAGTTGCAACATTGTTATCTAGATTTTGGAGTTTGCTCCAAACTCACCAAAGTGCAAGTTCAATGCACATTACAATCTGGATTTTACAATATAGCCCTGACTTGTTAGGCTTCACGAATTAAGTGAGCTACATAGTCCTTAACAATTAAATGTTGAGAATGAAGCTTTGAACTTGTAAACTTTTGTCTTTTGAATAAATGTATGAATTTATGTGCTTTCACATCCAGATTTTGGAATGAAACTTGTCTAAGTTTGAACCTTTGTTTTTGGAATTAAAGTTTCAATATATGTTGAATTTTGAACTTTGGTTTTTGGAATGAAATTTTAAGTAGATCTTTTGTTTCTAGAACAAAGTTCTAAATTTATGAGCTTTTGCATTTGGAATTAAGGTTTGACTTTGAGCCTTTCCTTCTAGCATTAGGGTTTCAATATGTGTTGAAGCTTGAACTTTTGTTTCTAAAATGAGGGTTTAAAATGTAAATATGAGTATTTACTTTTGTAATTAAGGTTTGATTATGTGCGCTTTTGTTATGGAATGAAGGTTTGAATATATAAGCTTTTGTTTTTGGAATTCAAACTTGAATTGATGTTTATGTTTGTAAAATTGAGGTTTGAATTTTTCTAACTTTTGATTTTGGAATTTAAGTTTTAGTTATTGAATTTGTTATTATAAACTTGAGTTAGTCATGGCACCACCTTCAATAGTACCAAAAAATTTCAAGAACAATTCAAGAACAATTTTTTTTTAAATCGTGTTTTTATTGATCCATCTAATGTTGCAAGTATTAATATTGAACGTAATGGTGTTGTTATTGATCTAACCCAAATAGAAGTGGACCTAGTTAACAGTAAGAGAAGGAAAAAAAATTATGAATTGAATTGTTGCTTTCAAGATTCATGGGCTGCAAAACTTCCTTGGGCAAAATCTATTGTGGGTGTTGATGGAAAGGTAACACAGGTAAAATGCAAAGTTTACAATGTCATGGAAAGGTGAAATAAACTTTTAATGCCCAAGTTGGATTCTTGTTGTGGAAACATGTTGGTTGAAGGAAGGCATAGTTGCATATGTGGGTGTGGTAGTGAAGGATTTCTACTTTCTAAAGATTAATCATCATATGATTAACAAAAAGTTGTATGTATAAAGGGTAAAAAATATTATTTGGCAATAGGTAGCTGAAAGGGTTATGATGGGGAAGAAAAAGAAACTAGTTTTGTTTGCTTTTGTGTTCCACTTACTTTCCCAAAGTAGGCCCATGATTGAATATGAATAGATGCAATCTTTGTTTCCATTCCTTAAGGTGCTCAATAAGCATTAGAATGATTGTGCTAAATGGGATATTACATTGAATATATACACCATGTGGTATTGATTGCCATTAAAAAAATTATTTTGGCTTCACGTTTTCTACCTATTTTTGCCAATGAAATCACTATAGTTGATAACAAAAGTTGGATTTCAATGCATTGTTATGTGGTGGCAAGTTGGAGATGGGTCCCTATTTTGTTCACATTTGAATGTTTGGTTGAAAGTGGGATTGCTACTAATATAAAAAGTGTGATCCTTGTTGCTTTCATTACAATGGTGGTTTGACCAATGAAGAAATTATTAAACGAGTTGTTATTAGGAGTTAATGGTGTTTCCATGTTTCAAGGGGTCAAATTGGGATTAATTGTTTTACCAAAAACCCAACAAGCACCTTACCTCATTAAAATTCATTGTATGGCACATCAAACAAACCTTGTAGTGCAAAGTTTGTCTTCCATGCTAATGGTGTCCAAATTGGAGAATGTCCTTCAATCACTTTATGGGTATTTCTTTAGCTTCCCAAAACACCATCTTGAATTCACAAAACTTGTTGAAATTGTGGAAATAAAAGGATTGAAAGTTTTTTGAAATGCTAAAACAAGATGGATCAACATGTTGGCACTTTTGAAAAGGGTTGGGAAAGAGTATAACACCTTCTAATTGTTAAGATGGTAGATGATAGTGGCGTTATGGAAGTAGCTAAGGCCAATTTGGTGAATTTATGTGATGTTGGCACAATCTTGGGTTTGCCATGTGTTTTGCCTATGTTGGAATCTATTAATGCCTTGATGAAATTTGTGCAAGTCAAGGATGTCTTTGTATGTGATTACATTGCAATAGTTAAAATTTGCCACTTGCTGATATGTACAAAATGTATAATGCCCCCACCATTTCATTCTAGCCTAAGATGTTTCCTAAGTTTATAAATGTGGTTGCAAACACATCTCGTAAGATTACTCAAGATTGGGTCAATAACTTAAATGATGGCACAAAATATTAGCTTTTCACATCATTGAATAATCCCACATGGTCCATTATGTTGGTTCTATAATTGGCATGCACTCTACATTTACTCAAAAGGGTTTTGATCAAGCTATCAAAATTATTAAAGTTCAATGCATTATTGTGTGATATGTGTTAATTCTTGAATTAGAGTGGAGGTTTCCACATCATGAATTGATGAATGTTCTTAGGATTATTTACCCACAATACTACTTTTTAACCATATTGAGAATTCTCTTTTGCAAATCATTTAGCATTAATTAAATGACATTATTATACATCCAAACAAGTTGGCATTGATGGCAGATGGGTTTTTGAATCACTTTCAAGGGCTATTCTAGATTTACAAAGTTCTATTTTCAAGTTGATGGAATGATGGATACAAGGTTAAAGTTGGAGTGAATGTTTGAACATTGGGTTCAAGGTTTGGAGTTTCGACACAAGGTTGAAGGATGTATGTGTGAGTGTATTTTCCATTATGGCATGTTTTGTTTTTTTGTATATCATTCATATATTAACATCATTGGTTGGTACAAATATTTTGTGCTACAATGGCCAAGGTTTTTATGACTAGGATTCAAATCCCCTATAAAGTGTTTAGAATTAGAAGCTTGTAAAAAAAAATCTACTTGTAATTGCCACATGTTGTCAAATTGCATAACAAAGTTGTTTGTTGGAAGCCTAAAATTGATTGTCCAAACATGTGTAGAGCTTACTCCTATTCACATAGATGTCCAAGTAGGAGCCACCTAAGACTTCTAGAACTTCAAAACTTTTTGCCTAATTTACACTTCTATTATTACAGTATAGCCACCTATATCACATTAAATTTTTATCCAAATAACCATAAAAGGCTTTGGCTATTCACACCCCCTTGCCATTTGCATTTCAAACTAAAAACATAAAAAGAAACACTACTATGCTTAATTCGATTAAGCCAACCTCCTTGACTTAAGCCTGAAAATTTCCCCACATTTTACTTGAGTTGTGGCTTCAAACTACCTTCTTGTGTATTTAAAACCAAAACCCACAATTACCATTATCCTCTTCCACCATATAGGATTTCACTTGGACTTTTTATCCATTGTAGACATCTTGGTTGAACTATGGCTTTAAAATGCCTTCACAAACCTAGGAGAAATTTTGTAGTGTATTTGGAGGATATGTTACAGTATAATTTTTTGCATTTTCAAAAGACAAGCATTTCATTTTTTGAAATGTTTGCCCTTTTTTCCAATCTTTCTTTTCATATTCATTGGGTATCATGAGAAAAAAATTAATACAATAAAATTTCTTGTAGGTGTGGGGCATTCTTGAAATAAACACTCCTTTAGCTCCACCTTGAGGTAGGAGCATATTTTGAAAATGTGTCTACTTCTCAAGCATGAATGTACACTTCACAACAACCTAAAGTGAGAGAATGAAAAACATTATGTACCAATGAGTCATTTTAGATTGGGGGGGTTTGGGGGGGGGGGGGGGGAAAAACTTTTAAAATTTTTTAAATGCGATTGTGTGGGGTGATTTTAGGGGGTCCCAAAAAATTTTATTTGGGGGGAAA